>Ga0206839_1056_pt1 | contig 25578 bp, 39 predicted proteins | sample Alteio_BWOrgCont_27_FD_152883 | JGI IMG/M metagenome (GOLD analysis project Ga0206839, IMG submission 152883) | Enriched cells from forest soil in Barre Woods Harvard Forest LTER site, Petersham, Massachusetts, United States -... | ecosystem: Environmental > Terrestrial > Soil > Temperate forest >... | reverse complement strand
TCAAAACAAACATTCTTAAACAAACAAACAAAAACTAACTAAAATGAAAAACATCTTCAAAGCAATCGTAACGACTTCAGTAGCAGTAGCAGCTTTCGCTACCTCTTCTTTCGCACAGGCTTCAGCAACAGCAGCTTGCAACGCCACCATCATCACTCCCATCTCTATCAGCAAGACCGCTGATATGAACTTCGGTAACGTAGCCGTATCAGCTACTGTTGCAGGTACAGTGGTACTTGCCCCGGCAGGCACCCGCACCACAGGCGGCGGTGGTGGTGTAACACTTCCTTCTACAGCAGGTACGGTATCTGCAGCAGCCTTCACCGTATCCGGCCAGGCCAGCTACACTTACGCTATCACCCTGCCAACAACCTGCACCATCACTGACGGTAGCTCTCACTCCATGACGGTTAACACCTTCACCAGTTCACCTTCTTCTACCGGTACTTTAAGCACAGGCGGCACACAGACACTTACCGTAGGTGCTACGCTCAACGTATCAGCAGCACAGGCAGCAAACACCTACACCAACGCAGCTGGTGTGCCGGTAACAGTAAACTACAACTAAGCAAATAACAAAATACAAACTCATTTGTTTGAGTTAACAAAGCCTTCCGGGTATTCCTACCCAAGAAGGCTCTTGTTCTTTTATACAAATCGGTCGTTAGTGTTAAGTCAAACCCAACGGTTTCACACATTTTGGGGTTTAGCTTTTCCCTTTTACCTAAGGTGCTATTGCATTGGCAGCGAGATAAGAAGTACTCAGCGCATTATACACATTGGTACCGGTTGCAAGGTCTTCATACACGGAATAGTCGCTAACCGGGTAACCGTATGCCGCAAAGTAAACAGTGCTTCCGGCGCTTATACCCTGGTCCATAAGGTCATTCGCGGGCACCAGTAAAGAAAACGTTGTAGCATTGGCGTTTACACCTTTCACATAAGCCAGTAAATAATTACCGGGCACATTGTTAACGGTAGAATTACTATTTACAAAAACAATGATATCTCTTGCACGGGTATCAGGTGCTATAGTGAATACAAGAGAGTCGTTTTGTGTATATGAAGTCATGTAAGCAGACATAGTGGCCGGTGAAAAGGTGGGTATGGCCGACAGTTTAATGTCCTTGTTCAGCGTATCTTCAAGAAACTGAAAACTTGTGGCCACATTGGCTCCAAAAGTATAAGGCGATGTGTTAGGGTCGGTTACCATCATCGAATAAGCGCCCGTTCTCACGCCCGGGAAAATATAGTAGCCGTTGCCGTCTGTAGTTACTGTACTGGTAGTGGTTCCGGAATCGCTGGTCAATGTTACCTTTACACCGGAAAGGTCTTCGGTCAGTTTGGTGCCATACTGGTCATAAAGCATCACATGGCCTGAAATGGCACCAGTGTATGCTGGTCCGGCAGGTCCTGTTGGTCCGGTAGATCCCTGGTCTCCTTTCTTACATGCACCCATCATTGTTAGCGCTCCTAAAGCCGCCACTACAAATAGTTGTTTTCTGTTTCTCATTTTTCTATAGTTTTTAATTTGAATAAACCAAACTAAAAACCGTGCCGCATATGAAATACAAATAGCCCACAGGGCTTTGCAGTTAATAACCCACGATAAAATCGGGGGCAAATAACAATAATATACTCTAACCCACCGCGGCGGGTTGAATGTGAAATAAGGCTTGACATTTTTTTGTATCCTTTAGTTTTACAGCAGACCACCATTCATTAAGTAGGTCCATTCATTGAGTCATTGAGCTATTGGGTCATTGAGCCATGGGCGATATTCCGTTTTTCGGAAAACCATCTATTTAATAGACATTTTTAAGTCATGTCAATTTCTCAATGTATTGATTATCAATGTATTTACATTTCTGGCATACCTTTCGCAATATACCTATCAAACAAACGAACTCAAAACAAACATTCTTAAACAAACAAACAAAAACTAACTAAAATGAAAAACATCTTCAAAGCAATCGTAACGACTTCAGTAGCAGTAGCAGCTTTCGCTACCTCTTCTTTCGCACAGGCTTCAGCAACAGCAGCTTGCAACGCCACCATCATCACTCCCATCTCTATCAGCAAGACCGCTGATATGAACTTCGGTAACGTAGCCGTATCAGCTACTGTTGCAGGTACAGTGGTACTTGCCCCGGCAGGCACCCGCACCACAGGCGGCGGTGGTGGTGTAACACTTCCTTCTACAGCAGGTACGGTATCTGCAGCAGCCTTCACCGTATCCGGCCAGGCCAGCTACACTTACGCTATCACCCTGCCAACAACCTGCACCATCACTGACGGTAGCTCTCACTCCATGACGGTTAACACCTTCACCAGTTCACCTTCTTCTACCGGTACTTTAAGCACAGGCGGCACACAGACACTTACCGTAGGTGCTACGCTCAACGTATCAGCAGCACAGGCAGCAAACACCTACACCAACGCAGCTGGTGTGCCGGTAACAGTGAACTACAACTAAGAAAATAACAAAATACAAACTCATTTGTTTGAGTTAACAAGCCTTCCAGGTATTCTTACCATAGAAGGCTTTGTTTTTTTATACAAGGTCTTTGATTTCAAACTACCTTTGCACACCCATGATAAGAGTAGGAAAGATAGTGGCAACGCATGGCATAAACGGAGCATTAGTGCTTACCCATGTAGTCGGGAAATCTACATGGCTAAAAAAAGACCATGCTTTACATATAGAAATGCATAAAGGGAACTATATACCCTACTTTGTTTCCGGGTGCAAGGCTGTTGATGAGAAAGAGTACATAATTACTATTGAAGATATTGATAAAGTAGAAGCAGCTAAAAAATTGATAACCAATCATGTCTATGTTGACGAATCTATTTTATCAGGCTATGCAAAGCAATCTCCGCTTCTTTGGATCGGTTTTAGCATCACTGATAAAAATAAAGGCAATATAGGGCAGGTAGAAGACGTACTTAAAACTGGTAATCAATGGCTTGCAAAGCTTACTTACCAAGGAGCCGAGGTACTTATCCCGCTGGTGGAAGAAGTAGTTGACGAGGTGGACATTAAAAAGAAAACAATAGCGGTCTCGCTACCGGATGGCCTACTTGAAATATACCTTTAATACCAATTAAGAAACAACAATAACATAATATTATAATTAAAATATATTATAATTAAACATGTAAAACATTATAAATCAGTAAAAATCAAGTAATTACACTTTACAAGTTGGCAAAAAAACAGCGAAAAATGCCAACCTTGTGCCAACCCTTATAATATGTTTTTTGAGACAACAAAACCTCCTCTCCTTCTGAGTCCCGACGCGTCGGGAGGAGCAAAGCTCGGGAGAGTTAAATATTTCCTCCCCTTGGGGGTTCCAGTAGTGAAGGAGCGCAGCTCGGGGGCCTTTATATGAGAATAGACATCATCACGGTACTGCCAGAATTGCTGGAAAGTCCCTTTAGCCATTCTATCATGAAGCGGGCTAAAGAAAAGGGGCTGCTGGAAGTGCATATCCATAACCTGCGCGATCATACCCCCTATAAGCAGGGCCAGGTAGACGACTACCAGTTTGGTGGAGGTGCAGGCATGGTGATGATGCCGGAGCCTCTGGCCATCCTCATAGAGCTACTCCAAAAGGACAGGAAATACGACGAGATCATTTACATGACCCCTGACGGCGAGCTGTATAATCAGAAGGTAGCCAATACTTTATCGCTGAAAGAGAACGTCATCATTATATGCGGCCATTACAAGGGAATTGATGAGCGTATCAGGGAGCATTTTGTGTCCAAAGAAATATCCATAGGCGACTATGTGCTTAGCGGGGGCGAGTTGGCTGCGGCAGTGGTGGTCGACTCCATAGGCCGGCTGCTACCCGGTGTGCTTAATGATGAGACCTCCGCCCTATTCGACTCCTTCCAGGACGGCTTGCTCGCCCCACCCGTCTATACCCGCCCGGCAGACTTCCGCGGCTGGAAAGTACCCGACATCCTCATGTGCGGCGACCCAAAAAAGATAGATGAATGGCGCCACGATCAATCCCTGAAACGGACAGAAGAACGCAGGCCGGGACTGATGGAAAAGGAATAAATTATTATTTCCCATTTTCATCCCGAAAGCATTCGAGGCAAATTCCCACATTTTTCAAATTAATCCTAAAAATCTTAAAAATCCTAAAAATCTTAGTTTATTTTCCCTACCTTTGCAGTCCCAAAAAATTATAGCAATGGACGCGCTGACTTTTGTACACGAGCAACTTACCGGCAAGAAAGAATATCCCAAATTCAGGGCCGGCGACAATATAACTGTTAATTACAAGATCATTGAAGGTAATAAAGAGCGTATCCAGTCGTTCAAAGGCGATGTGCTGAAGCGCCAGGGCCGCGGCTATACCGCTAGTTTCACCGTTCGAAAAATATCTGACGGAGTGGGCGTTGAGCGTTTATTCCCGCTTTTCTCTCCCAATATCGAATCTATCGTACTGAACAAAGCAGGCAGCGTGCGCCGTGCAAGGCTGTTCTACCTGCGCGAACGTGCCGGCAAGTCTGCCCGCATCAAGGAAAAGAAGCAGATACATCATACAGCGAAAGCATAAAAAAAATTGTACCTCTTAAAATATCAAGGGCGCATAAAGCGCCCTTTTCTAGTTTATTTAAAAAAAAGTCCTGCAAATGCAGGACACCAATCAATTTAGTCAACATTACCACATTTATTGAGCCATTGAGCTATTGAGTTATTGAGCCATTGCTTCAATCAACAAACCTAGACAAAAGGCTGTTCCACGCCGTTTCCGTAAGGCCGAATTGGCTGGCGGCTGGCTGGTCAGTCACGGCCATGTTCCGCGTGTAGAAAATGGCAAATACCTGCTTATTCCTTCTTTCTATGATAATTGCGGCTTCTGCCAAATGCTCATCGTCATACTCCTCGTTATTTACCGAATGAGCGCAGGGGCGGATGCGCATAGTGAATGTTTCCATGTGCAGGTCCGGATAATCATCATATTCCAGCGCCTCTATCACACAGCAGCGATGTTCGGCGCCGGGCATTTGTATGTTTATGTGGTCGCCTTTATGCGCCCTGCGGTTCACTTCCCTGCCGTGGCTGTCTTTTAGAATAAAATTTACGCCGGGCTGTGCGCAATACCGCTTCCAGTTCTTTACGTCCAGCAGCCTTTCTTTAGCGTCAACAAAGCTATCTTCGGCATATTCTATAGTGTCGGCAATGATGGTATGCTCCATGTTTTGGCCTGGAACAAACTGGTTAAACGTCAGATATTGGTTTGCGTACATAGTAATAAACGTTTCCTATACATAAAGAAAATACCATGCCAAATTTTAAAAAATGGATATTTTTTTGTTAACAATCTGTTTATTTCTTTTAAAAAAACGTTCTAAACAATACCGTCCGTTAATATATTTACACCCAAAATCATCATGTCCTTAAAAGAAAAACTCGCGAACATGTTTTCCAACAAATCAGAAGCTAACCTAAAGGCCGGGCAAGAATTCCTGGTCGCCAATAAACAAAAACCCGGCATAACCGAGACTCCAAGCGGCTTGCAGTACGAAATAATAACGCAGGGTTCAGGCGCCAAACCAACCTCCTACAACAAGGTTACCTGCCATTATCATGGTACGCTCATAGATGGTACCGTGTTCGATAGCTCTGTGAAGCGCGGGCAACCTGCTACATTCCCGCTCAACCAGGTGATCAGTGGATGGACGGAAGGCCTTCAGCTTATGCCCACCGGCAGCAAATGGCGTTTCTTTATCCCGCCGCACCTGGCCTATGGCGATAGGCAAGTGGGGCCAACGATAGGTCCAAACACCACATTGATATTTGAGGTAGAGCTGATCAGTTTCAACTAGCCCTCCACCCTAAAAGCACCAACACCTGCGCCTTTGCGAGTAAACAGTTTCCTCGCTAAGTTCCTCAGTTGCGTGAAATTGACTGTCTTTAAAAATACTTGATGTACTTTACCGGCAAATGTCACACATGAGAAAGTTGTTGGTGCTTGTTTTTACGCTGGCTTCATTTTGTACCAACGCGCAATCTATTGATAACTACTTCGAGAGCATCCGCAATAATACGGCTGAACTGACCGCTTTCTTCACCCAAATGCCCAAGGGCGGCGACCTGCATAACCACTTCAGCGGCTCGGTGTATGCAGAAACATACATCAGCTATGTGGTGGACAAGGACTTTGTGATAAACCTGCAAACGCTGGAAGTAAGAAAAGAAGCACCGGAGACTGCCATATCGGGAACATGGGCTCATTTTTCTGAATTAAACAAAAATGGAACGCTTGCGGCTTACAAGCAAAAGCTGGTACAGAAATGGTCAGTTAAAGATTACAACGGCGTAAGCTACCCGTCTGACCTTCAGTTTTTCGAAACATTCCCGGCATTTAATATAGCGCTCAAAAGCGAAGGCCAGGTAGAAAAAGGGCTGCTGGAGCTGAAAGAACGCGCCATAAAAGAGAATGTGAGCTACATAGAAACCATGTTCACCAGCATACCATGCAGTAACCTTAATGGTATTGATACCAACTGGAGCATACAACTGGAACAGGCGCAGAATAATAGGGATGAATCATATGCGGCTGCAATACTGGGAAAAATGTACCGGTGGACAGAAGACAATAATGCAAAAGCCTGTGCCGCTGAATTTAACGAAAAGGTGGCCGCAATGCACAGCAAGCTGCATATAGATGACTCCACATTTACCATGCGCTATCAAAATTATGTAGTAAGAGTGGTGCCGCCTGCGGATGTGTTTAAAGCACTTTTGGTGGCATTTGAGTCTGCCAATACGAGCCCGCTCATCGTTGGTGTAAATATAGTAGCGCCGGAAAATAACGAAGTATCCATGCTCGACTACTGGCTGCACATGCAGATGTTCAAATTCTGCCACAGCAAATTCCCAAACGTGAAATATTCCATGCACGCCGGCGAGCTGACGTTGGGCATGGTGAAACCGGAAGAGCTTACCTGGCACATCAATGCCGCTGTGCGTATGGCAGGAGCTAACCGCATAGGCCATGGAGTAGATATGCCTTATGAGCATAATTGTTACGGCCTGCTCGAGTACATGGCAAAGAAAAAGATACCCATCGAAATAAACCTATACAGCAACGAGTTTATACTGAAAGTGAAGGACGATGCGCATCCCTTCGAAATGTATAAAGAGTTCAATGTGCCTATCGTCATTTCCTCAGACGACGCCGGCGTGTTGAGAAGCAACCTTTCAGAACAATATGTGTTGCTGGCAAAGCGATACAAAGATGTAACCTACCAGGACGTGAAGAAATACGTGTATAACAGCATAGACTACAGCTTTATTAAAGAAAACAGCGTGAAGGAAAAACTGAAAGCACAACTCGACAGGCAGTTTGCACAGTTTGAAAAGGAAGTATTAGCAACTCACCAGTAGTGATGGGATTTATACAGCCTCAGCAAAAGGGCCACATTCAATTCCCAATCCCTAAGCGGTTAAAAACCGTTCTTTAAGCTCAGGTGTGGGCAGCATACATTCGGCGCTCTTTCCAAACCATTTATACCGGTTGCGGGAAATAAAATCATATACCGCATCGCGGATGAAGCGCGGAATAATAATAGCTGCATATAGCAAAGACCATAAGCTGCCTAACAGCTTACATACACGCAATGCGGCGCCAGACCTTACATAGTATTTGCCCCTGTAAAAAAGGAGGAAAGTATCCTCTCCCACAGATGCCAGTAGTTCTTTCAGCATATGCTTACCTGCTTCAGACTGCAGGGGCGCAAAAAGAAATTGTTTTTTTCTATCATGGCGGATAACAAACTGTACCGTGCTGTTGCATAAATTACACTCCCCGTCAAAGAAAAGCACAGGCCGTTCCGGATCCTGCACGTTCATTGCTTTGTGTTGGGAGTAATATTTTTGCCGCCCTGTTGGGAACGGGCGTTCAATATGGAATCAACTTTTACTTTCACCTCTATTTTCATGCGGCGGTCCAGGTCAATCCTGGCCTGTTCATCCGATTCCTGTTTACCGGCTTTGACCAGCGAATCTATTTTACGGTCCACCTGTTGTTTTGTGAGCGGAACAGGCTCTTTATTACAGGACATCCCCAAACCAACTATCATTAACGCGAGTAATATCTTCTTCATAACCGAGGAGCAAATTTACCAAAAAGTCCTTTTAGAAAAGTCCCTTTAGGGATTTAGGGTAGAACATTAACAACTTCAAAAAGCAACTTTTATTGTTTAAAAACGCTTTATACCAACAAAAAGTCGGAAATTTACATGAGTATGAGCGGCAACCATCGCATATGCCTGTTTCTTATATTGCTCCTGGCTTCGGGCAGGGCAATAGCGCAAAATTCAATAAATGACACCATTAGGATAGGCGTCATTTCTGTAAATGGGAATGATGCACCCATCATCTTATTGCCCGACTTTTCATTTAACGACCAGTCGCTTAGCGCCGCAGACAGAATAAGACGGGATAAGCTGCGCAACGATATATTTGTAACATACCCATACGCTATTACCGCTGCGGCCATATTGAAAGACGTAAACGCCAACCTCGATAAAATAGATAGCCGCCGCGACCGTAAAAAATACCTGAAATCTATAGATAAAACGCTTGACGCGGCATTTAAAGACCCCCTGAAAAACCTGAGCATTGACCAGGGCCATGTGCTTATAAAGCTAATAGACCGGCAGACGGGTCAAAACTGCTACAGCATTATAAAGGAGCTAAAAGGCGGTTTTTCGGCCATGGTATGGCAATCTGTGGGCGTGTTTTTCAATAACAGTCTTACCCGCGACTATGACCCGGATGGAGACGACAGGGAAATAGAAGCCATGGTGAAAGACCTGGAAGCATCAAATGCCTACCGCTACCAGGTATACCAGCAAAATCAACTGCTAAAGAAAATAGCGAAGCAGAAATAGTGAAGAAAAAACAGGGAAACTTAATCTTTATCGTAGTCTTTTAATAGGTCTTTGGCAGGAACTCTTTTTATTTCGCCGTTAACGCAGATAACCGCAGATTCGTTATTGGCAGCCTTCTGTTCGTATAGCCTGCGGACTGCAAGTTTCAGTCCGGCTTCTATTTTATTGAGCAACTCTGTGTTTTGATGCTTCCGGCTAATCAACATATGCCTGCTTTATGATTAAGTCCCAAAGTTCGTTATTTTTTATCACATAGTCAACTTCTTCTTTCCGGGCTATAATATTTAGCTTTTTGAAAGAATTATCAGCCACGATCCATGCGTCGCATATAGGCATGAATAATGTAAAGAGGTTTTTTACGCCTATGCGATATCTTCTTTTTATCACATCAACGGGTATATTGTGCCCACCTTTGCTTACGCGCTCCGCTACCCTTTCCATAGCTATTTCCGGACTGTTAAGCCATATATATACAAGCGTAACTGTATAGCCCAAATTCTTAGCCTTATGCACCAAGTTCACATAGCTGCGTGTAGCCAGTGTGGTCTCAATAGCAAAATCTTCACCTCCGGCCAGCAACTCATCTATCCTGTGAAGCATAATGCGACCTGCCTCTATGGCAACACTTTCCACATTGAATGGCGACAAGCCGTAGGCAATATAGTCAGCGTTTACAAACTGGTCGCAGTTGAGTATCTCCGGTAGTATGGTGATGCTTGCTGTGGTTTTGCCAGCGCCGTTGCACCCTGCTATGATGTAGAGATTGGGCATGAAGTGTAAAGGTAGCTAAACAGGCACATACTTGCCATCCAGCTTAAAGAGGAAAGAAGACTCCGAACGGAATGTTGCATTCACGCTATAACCGTTTTCGTTTTCTTTCCATTGTAGGTTTAACAGCGGTTGCGAATCGGGAGTGATGAGTTGGAGAAATTTTACATTGCCTGCGGTGTGCAGCATAAGTTTTTTGCCTGTTTGCTGTTGCAATAGTTCCTTTACTATTTCCATCATGCACACGCCGGGCGCCACGGGATGACCGGGAAAGTGGCCTTTGAAAATGTCATGCCCCGCATTAAAGATGATGACCGCGCTGAAATCAGCGTCATTACGAATTACGTCCTGGCAGGTATAGAAGTCGTTGAGGAGCATGCACAATTTATTTATGGTTTATTCTTTCTGATTATTCCTTTAATCTCTGTCCTTTTCAGCAATCTTCTACTGTGATGAACGGTAAGAATATGAATCAAATTTTTATTAACGACTCTATATATTATTCTATAATTACCTTCAATAAGTTCTCTTATTGATTTTATATTTAGCTCTGGCACAATCCTACCTGTTAATGGAAATGTTTCTAGTATTTCACCTTTTGAAAAATTTTTCTACTTGAAGAGATGCGTAATGCAGGGAGTCGTAGCTAATGTAAGTCGCAATGTCATCAATATCAAAAATAGCCTGGTTTGTAAAAACTACTTTAACCATTTCTTTAGTCTTCTTTTTGCCTCATCTGTTGAAACAACATCTCCAGACTTGGATTGTTCCAAACCTACACGAATCTTTTCGAGCAGAACAATTTTTTCGATGGCATCTTCTGCTTCAAACTTTTGGGGAAGTGAATTAATAGTTTCCAATACTTCTTTCCTGGTTAGCATACTTAATTGGTTTATGCAATTTTAAGAAAAAAATTATTATAGAAGATGTAAAATCGGCAAAAAAATTTCATCAGAAGATTTGTAACCTCAAATACATAGTCTCACGCTTTAGATTTTCACTTATGCCATAATTTACGCTACCTTCTGCGTAAACCGCCCCCTAATTACTCCCGTAAGATTAGAACTTACCACTTTTGCGGCCACGTCTATCATATTTCTGAAAGCAAGCGCATGGGCTATGCCATGGCTGATGATCACCGGGCTGTTGATACCCAGGATGGGCGTGCCGCCGTATATTTCAAAATTGAAATTGTCGAGGAAGGTATCGTTGAAGCCTTTTTGCGTTTTAAAAATGTCGTAAACAGATTCTGCCATTTTCAATGCCACGTTTCCTACAAAGCCTTCACAAACGATGACGTCGGCCTTGTCAAGAAACAGATCGCGGCCCTCGACATTACCTATAAAATTAATACCGGGTGTTTCCTTTAACAGCGGGTAAGTGGCCAGGCACAGCAGGTTTCCTTTTGCTTCCTCCTCGCCTATATTCAGCAGGGCCACACGCGGGTTTTCTATACCGGATACACAGGAAGCGTATAGTGAACCTAACTGGGCAAACTGCACCAGGTGCTCCGGCTTGCAGTCTGCGTTGATACCGGAATCGACCAGGAAATTAAAACCGCCATCCATCCGTGGCATCGGTGTGGCTATTGTGGGCCTTAAAATGCCTTCAATGGCCTTCACAGTATAAAGTGCGCCCACCATCATTGCGCCGGTATTGCCTGCGCTGATGAAAGCATCGGCTTTGCTTTTCAGCAATAGACCAAAACCGATAGCAATGCTTGAGTTAGGTTTTTCTTTAAGGGCTTTGGTTGGGTGCTCATCCATGCCAATTACCTCATCCGCTTCAATAAACGTAAAACGATGATGATAAGCATCTATTAACGAAAGATAGGGCGCGCAAGTTTCGGCGTTGCCTATGAGCAAAAGATGCACCTTGGAATCAGGAGCCTGCTCAAAGAATAAACGCACACCCTTTATGGCTTCAGCGGGAGCGAAGTCGCCACCCATAATATCGAGCCCTATCTTCATTACTGAAAATATAAATTTATTGATTTTTTTCACCCTCTACAGCAGGTGATTTGTCTACCACTACTTTGCCACGATAATAGAGCTTTCCTTCTACCCAATGGCCGCGATGGCGCAGGTGGCTTTCGCCGGTTGTCGTATCAACGCTCCAGGTTTCCGCTTCAGCCTTGTAGTGCGTTCTGCGCTTTGCGCCTCTTTGCGGTGAGTGTCGTCTTTTAGGATTAGGCATCTTATTTTTATTTTATTGTTATACCCCAAATCCGCCGCGGCGGACTTTTTAAAATTATTAAATATTTTACTTACTCTTTGGCTTCGCTTTCGGGCTCTTTACTTCTTTCAATTTATCCAATCCACTCCACAGCGGGTTTTTTGCCGGTTCGTGATGTTCAGACAATTTGTCCAGCAGGTTTAAAGCTTGGGGGTTGCACCCGGCGCTTCCATCCTCTTTATCAGGGTGAATATGCTGCAAGGGCACACTGAGCATTAAAAACTCATAAAGCCACCTGCTTATATCCAGCACCGTTTCACTCCTGGGGATGAATACGACATCATCCTCGTCTTCTATTTTATCGGCTTCCTCATTGACCAGTTTTATCACAAGGTCAAATTCGTCCCAAAGCCTCAGCCTGAATTCATCGCCACACCTGTCGCATGGCACCGTTACCGCACCGTCTACATCAAAATGCAGCATAAAAAAACGCTCGTGCTTGTCAAACACCAGTGTTATACACGCATCCCAGTTTTTAAAACTATCGTCCGACTCCCGCTCCTGCATGAAACGGTCGTCAATATCATACATATATGTATGAGGTCCGGGTTTCAATCCCTGCCAGGCTATTTCAAATTCCCGGTTGTGTCTCATATACCCCAAACCCCTAAAGGGGCATTAAAATGTCAAACAATCCCCTCCCAGGCAGGGAGCCTAAAAACGGGCTGCAAAGGTATAAAAAAAATCCCGTGATTTACATTAATTTATTTCGTTTCACTAAAAAAGCGTGCAATACTTCGTCTACCGGCTTCGACAGGTCTACAGCTACCCTATCCACCTGGTATTGATGACAGCGGTTTTCTATCATCTGCTGAAAGGCGCGCATCCTGCTCACATACTGCTCTTTTATCTGCTGCGGTTGCAGTTTTATCCTGTCGCTGCTCTCCATATCCACAAACTCATACGGCCTGTTATCAAACTCAAAAGCCAGCTCCAGGCTGCCATCCATGACGTGAAATAAGATCACCTCATGCTTGTTATAGCGCAAATGCTGCAACGCGGCAAACATATCTTCTATATTTTCAGCGTCGTCCATCATATCGCTGAATATTACTACCAGTGAGCGCTTGTGCATTTGCTCTGCCACAACATGAAGCGCCTTAGCCGCATTAGTCACCTTATTTTCAGTATTTGTATCAACAACCTTTTGCAGCTCATTCATCAACATACGATAATGGCTGTGGGCTGAGCGGCAATCCGAAAAGTAATTCACATCACTGTCGAATAGCACTAGGGCTGCAGCATCAAGCTGGCGCTTTAGCAACTGAAGCAGGCTGGCAGCAGCTACGCAGGAGAACTGAAGCTTCGTTACCTTTTTATCATCTTTAGGAAACTGCATAGACGATGAGGTGTCTACCACCAGGCAACAGCGTAGGTTAGTCTCTTCCTCAAAACGCTTGATGAATAGCTTGTCGGTGCGGCCATACACCCGCCAGTCTATATGCTTTAGGGTATCGCCCTGGTTATACAACCTGTGCTCTGCAAACTCAACAGAAAAGCCATGAAACGGGCTTTTGTGCAGGCCTATGATAAAGCCTTCTACCACCTGGCGGGCTATCAGTTCCAGGTTGTCTGTGAGCGGTTGCTGGAGCACCATTTTGTTATGGAATTGGGAATTAGTTATTGGGAATTGGGATTGCTTTCCAAAAATAAGGGAATAATTGTGAAGGAATGGGTAAAGTATATTTTGCGGTAGAAGTTATCCGCTTTTTCTTAATTTTACAAAGCAAATCGGGAGAATATGAAAGTATCAGTAAAAGAAAAACTGCACGAATATATTGACAATGCAGACGATAAAAAAGTAAAGGCTATATATACTTTGGTGGAAAATGAGATTGAAGATAGGAGCAGCCTATATGATGAGGCAACAATAAATTACTTCCGGGAAATAAGCAAGGATTATACTTCCGGGAAAATAAAAGGGTATACTTTGGAAGAATCCATGAAGCGTGTTAGAAAAAAAATAGCACACAAGTGATGTATGACCTCATCGTTACCGAAATTGCTGAACAGCATACAATAGATGCCTATATTATACTATGAGGAGCAGCAGGATGGCCTGTCAGAAAGGTTTTTATCTGATTTGTATGATGCGTACATTAACATAGCTGCTCATCCACACTACTATAGTTTTATTTCTTCCGATAAAAAAATAAGAGATTTGAAATTGAAACATTTTCCGTTTGTAGTTATATACGAAATCATACATCAACAGGTTATTGTAATTGATGTATTCAATACTCATAGAAAGCCGATATTTTAATGTGACCGGTTCTCAACAAAATTCATTTTAGTCGTAACACTAAAGTGTTAGTATATTTTTTAAATAGTGTCTAAAAATCATATAGCTTTGCAAAAAATTCCCGTTTGGCACACGCACTTCTTTTTTCCCTACCCGATTTTATCATAAATGAATTTCAGGCACATACGCATATCATTGTGCTGATAGTAATAGGAATGCTGGCGGGCCTCTTTTCGCAATTGATCCTTCCGGGCCGCGGCTTCGGTATGCTGTCCACTATTGCCATTGGTATAGCCGGCTCATGGTTAGGAAACCAATTCATTAGCCGATACTTGACTTTTATAGACGACGCGCTGTTCAGAACCATTGCTGCGGCCACCGTCGGCGCTATGGTGCTTTCCGTAATTATCAATCTCATCAGGGGTGGTCAAGACAAAGACCTTACCCACTGGCGCAACAGATAATATTTCTGGAAACACGAAAATATACTATAAGATTTTAAAGCATAACCCGTATATTTATGCGATGTCGCTGAAGCCATACTATTACATGCTTGGCATTGTTTCAGCAATGTTATTTTCCGGCTGTGCCATTCGGTCTGTGTATATACCGCTGAGTCAAAATGTTCCTCTTTTTGATACGAGTAGGCAAATTAAAGCATCCGGTTACCTCGGCATCAATCATGTAGAATTGCAGGCAGCCCACAACTATTCAGCCCACTTTGCTTTGGCCACTAATGTTTATTTCGGTTCCGGCATTGCCTGTTATGATGCCGCCATCGGCGCCTACGCATATTCTAAAAATGCTAAATGGCATTATGAGTTGTTCGGTGGTTATGGATATAACAGCAACATAAGCTATAATAACGGCAATTTCCTGTCTCCGTCCGAAAAGCTCTCTTACGATGCTAATGCCCTTTACCACAGGATTTATCTGCAACCGGCAGTAGGTTTTACCGGCAAGATCAGCATTTATAAGATCAGGTATTCGTTTTCATTGTCTGCCAAAGTCTCTTACCTCTATTTCAAAGACTTCCTGTATGACGAAAAGAATGTGGCTTCACCTGCGCCGGTGTATATAGTGTATAAGCAATACCAGGACGATGGAATGTTCACCCTTGAACCCTGCCTCACCAATAAAGTGGGCATTAAAAACATTATGGCAATACTACAGGTACAATCCATTAGTCCCTACTCCACACAAATAGACGTGCGCAATACAAAATTCTCACCGGTTATCATTTTGAGTACAGGTATTCAATATGATCTTACCTTTAAGCGAAAGTTCAGATGAGCAAGGCGGCTTCCATAGCGCTTTTATTACTGGCAATTACTTGCGGTAGCTGTTTTTTTGTGGGACCATCCCATATCAAAAGACTTAGAATGGCTGTTAAGGACGGCCCTGTTGATGTGGCTATCGTGCCCGGTTTTCCATTTAATAACGGCCGATGGGATACGCTTTTAAAATCACGCATTCTGTGGTCGCTCTATCTCTATAAGAAAGGCATAATCAGGAATATTATCTACTCTGGCAATGCCGTATATACCCCGTATATGGAAGGAAAATCAATGGCATTGTATGCATACGCTTTAGGCATAGACCCTGCCCATATTTTTGTAGATACAATTGCCGAACACAGCACGGAAAATTTATATTATGGCTACCAAATGGCAAAAAAACTTGGCTTCACAAAGATCGCCATTGCTACCGACCCTTTTCAATGTTACATGCTTTATAAATTCTCCAAAAAGCATTTCAAAACCGAATTCTTTTTTTTGCCCATTATTTATGATTCCATCAGCGCTTATACTTCCCTGGATCCGGTAGTTGATACAAAGCCAGCATACGTTGACAGTTTCGTGCCCATAGACACCCGGATGAATTATACCGAACGAATGAAGGGAACCATGGGAAAAGGAATTAAATATGAATGATTTACTGTTTGATTCCTCAAAAAAAAGCGACATTTACATTCCCGGCATAATTTTTACGCGGAGTAACTTATACACACACTTCAAAAAAAATTTATGGACACCAACAGTCTTTCAAAAACACTCGCTGCGGCACTTAATGAACAAATGACTATAGAAGCGCATGCTTCGCAAATCTATCTTTCCTATGCTGCATGGCTCAGCGATAACGGCTATGATGGCATTGCCAACTTCCTCTTCCGCCACGCGCAGGAAGAGCGGAACCACATGATGAAGATACTGGAGTACATACTCGAAAGAGGCGCTAAAGTGGTGGTATCAGCCATACCCGCGCCCGGAGACGACCCGGTAAATGTGAAAGACTGCTTTGAAAAAGTATTTAAGCAGGAGGTGGCTAATACCACTGCCATTTACAAAATCGTGAGAATGTGCTATGACGAGCAGGACTGGGCTACTTTGAATTTTATGCAATGGTTTGTAAAGGAACAGGTGGAAGAAGAGACGCTTGCGCTTAACCTCTTAGACAAGATCAGGATAGCAGGCGGTGAAAAAGCACCGGCTGAGGCACTTTATTCATTAGACCGGGACCTTGCTACTACGCCGGATGACGCCAGGCCTGCCGAAAGTGTTACGGCGGAAAACCCTTAACTACAGCAACCAATCCATGATAACAGTCATTTACGCCTGCTTTGGTAACCCATGCATCAATTAAACGCATTTATGCCGGTCACGTCCATGCCTGTTATAAGCAGGTGAATATCATGAGTACCTTCATAAGTAACTACCGATTCCAGGTTCATCATGTGGCGCATAATGCTGAACTCGCCGGTGATGCCCATGCCACCCAGTATCTGCCTTGCTTCGCGCGCCACTTTTAGGGCTATATCACAACTGTTCCGCTTAGCCATAGATATTTGCGAAGGGGTAGCCCTGTCTTCATTTCGCAATACGCCCAGGCGCCAGTTGAGCAACTGGCTCTTGGTTATTTCCGTTATCATTTCGGCCAGTTTCTTCTGTGTGAGTTGGAAACCTGCTATCGGCCTGCCGAACTGCACCCGCTGTTTTGAATATCGCAACGCGGTGTCGTAGCAATCCATAGCACAACCAAGCGCCCCCCAGGCTATGCCATATCTGGCGCTTGAAAGGCAGGTGAGCGGCCCTTTTAAGCCTTTTACGGTGGGAAAGATATTTTCTTTAGGCACTCTCACATTATCAAATACAAGCTCGCCGGTAGCTGAAGCCCGTAATGACCATTTGCCATGCGTTTCAGGTGTGGTGAAGCCTTCCATGCCACGATCCAGTATTAAGCCATGTATTTCACCTTGCTCATCCTTCGCCCATACTACGGCCACATCGGCAAACGGGGCATTGGAAATCCACATTTTTGAGCCATTCAGTATTACATGATCGCCTGCGTCCCTGTAACTGCTGAGCATTCCGGCAGGATTAGAGCCAAAATTAGGCTCCGTCAGCCCGAAGCAACCCATCCACTCCCCTGTCGCCAGCTTAGGCAGATATTTATGTTTTTGCTCTTCGCTGCCAAATTTATAGATAGGATACATAACCAGCGACCCCTGCACAGACGCCGTTGACCTTACACCGGAATCTCCACGCTCCAGTTCCTGCATCATGATGCCATAAGAAATGTAATCAAGACCCGCTCCACCGTATTTTTGCGGAATAAATGGCCCGAAACATCCCAATTCGCCAAGGCCTTTAATGATTTGTTTGGGAAACTGTGCCTTTTGTGTATATTCCTCAATAATGGGCGAAATTTCTTTTTTTACGTAAGACCTTACCGTGTCACGTATCAGTTTTTGTTCATCTGTTAGTAATTCATCTACTAAATAATAGTCCGGATGCTGGTAGAGATCTTTTTCCATTTTGTTAATTTGGAATGAAAATGTGGCGCAAAGGTAGCATTTTTGACAGATTGGTGTAATTTTGCACCGCAATTAAGCCATGTGTTATATTTTCATTCGTAATTTATAGGCTTATAAGTAATATTCATAACCCTTAGAACACAGTACCATAGCCTTTTTCAACAAAAAACTTACAATTGGACAATTATTTGTTAAGGCCTTTAAGGAAATGTGGAACGTATTTTGTGTATCATTTTAAGAATATTTTATAGAATTTTTTAAACGTTTTTGAGGAAATACACGTCTATTATTATAGACACTATAACCTTAATAAAAATTAAAATTTAGATTATATATGAGGCAGTTAAAAATTGCCACCCAGATCACGAACAGGGATTCGCAGGCCGTTGAAAAATACTTGCAGGAAATAAGCAAGATTTCAATGATCACGCCTGAAGAAGAAACCACGCTTGCCCAGAAAATTCATATGGGAGACCAGCGCGCGCTGGAAAAGCTGGTAAAATCAAACCTTCGTTTCGTGGTTTCCGTGGCTAAACAGTACCAGCACCAGGGCCTATCCCTGAGCGACCTTATCAACGAGGGCAACCTTGGCCTTATCAAAGCCGCACAGCGATTTGATGAAACTAAAGGGTTTAAGTTCATTTCCTACGCAGTGTGGTGGATCAGGCAGTCTATTTTGCAGGCTTTAGCTGAGCAGGGACGTCTTGTGCGCCTGCCTCAGAATAAGATAGGCACCTACAACAAGGCCAACAAAGCATTCATAGCATTTGAGCAGGAGAACGAGCGCGAACCATCAACGGAAGAGCTTGCCGACATTCTGGATATGAGCGAAACAGAAGTAACGAATATCTTCACCAGCAACACCCGCCATACATCGCTGGATGCACCCGTGCACGAAGCCGAAGATGTGGCTATGGGCGACCTGCTGGAAGGCAGCAGCGATACAGATGATGGCGTAATGAAAGACTCTCTGCGCAACGAGATACGCCGTATCCTGAAATCGCTCAGCATCCGCGAAGCGGAAATACTGGCAGCTTACTTCGGCCTCGAAGGTGATAACGGCCCAAGCATAGAAGAGATCGGGGAAAAATACGACCTCACCAAGGAGCGTATCCGCCAGATAAAAGAACGCGCTATAAAACGCTTACAGAAAGCACGTTATAGCAATGCACTTAAAGTATATTTAGGTTGATTTTTTGTGTGTGGTGAATCAGATGAACAGGGAGTCGCTACAGCGCTCCCTTTCATTTTTTAAAATATGCCTTCAGCAATAATTTACCGACAGTTCGATGAAAATTATCGGTAGTTATGTGGTCAGTACCGCTTTTTCAGCGGTCAGACCACATAACGTTTGAGGATAAGCCTTGATTTCGCATCCTGTTTAACTTTTAGGTTTTGACTTTTCCCTTTTGACTTAACAGTTTTGCTATGCACGCTTCTTTTTCTGCTGAGCGCGGTTATACAACGGCTTTTGGGGAAGCGGCGCGCTTCGGGGTTTTGAGACCAGGCAATCGCTGTCAACAGCGGCTATGATGGCTTCTGCATCAAATATCTCGTCTTCGCTGTTGTATGGAAATTCAGAAGGCGGGCCTATGATGTCATACTTGTTCCACACAGAGCTTTTACGATCGGTTTCCAGCGTGGGCTGCGCGGCTATAATGTTGTTGTGCATCTCGTAGCCGAACTGCGACGGCAGGTTGGCTATCCACAGCACTGTGCTGGGCAGGCCCAGCGCGGCGGCGGTGTGCTGGGTAAAGCTGTCTATGAACAGCCGCTTATCGCTCATGGCTATCAGCGCTGCCAGCGGGCGAAAGTCGGCACTCATGCCATACGCATTCCGGAATTCCAGTTGGTCTTGTCTGCGAATGTGCACTATGAAGTATTTCTGCGCCAGCGCATCTATCACCTTTTGGGCTATAGTGGGCGGCATATCGCGCGGCCATGAGTATTTGTCGGTCTGGTTCGGCATACCGCCGCTGGTTTGTATCACTAATATAACGTCAGTTCGGAGTTGAAGTCAGTGATTTTCAATTAAATATAGGGTTTATTTTAAAATGCAAGAGTTCAGCGCTAATATTGTAGTGACCAAACCGCAATAAATGCACTGAACTCATGACTGACATAAAATTAGTAGAAATCTTCGTTAGATGCGATGATTTCTACAAGGAATTTGAAAAATTCCTTTCGGCTAAGGGGTTAAATGACCCTTTAAAAAAAACTCGCTTCTGAAAACTGCCGTATGTCTCCATCGGAGATAATGACTATTGTTATTTTCTATCATTGGGCAGGTTACAAATGCTTCAAGTATTTCTATCAACAGGGGATACAAAAACATTGGGCAAGCTATTTTCCTGACGCTGTTTCTTACAATCGTTTTATTGAATTGAAGAAAGAAGTAAACATGGCTTTGTATTTTTTTATCCACTACTATGGCCTTGGCAAACAGACAGGAACCTATTACTTGGACTCCACAAAATTAGAAGTGTGCGATAATCATCGCATACATAGCCACAAGGTATTTAAGAAAGTTGCAGCTCGTGGAAAGGCCTCTACTGGCTGGTTCTATGGCTTGAAGCTTCATCTGGTGATCAACGAGCAGGGAGAACTGATGAGCGTATGTTTTAGTGCTGGCAACGTCAGTGACAATAACGAAGGAGTGGTACATCAGCTATGCAGAAATTTAGAACCGGGAGGGCAACTATTTGGGGATGCAGGATATGTATCACAAAAGCTTTTTGAAATGCTCGGGGAACAGGGACTACACTTGATAACCAAAATACGCAAGAACATGAAAAACAAAATTCTCGGACTAAAAGAAAAGTACCTGCTCAAAAGAAGGTCATTGATCGAAACTGTCATTGACTTGCTCAAGGATTTTCAGGATCTATGGCACACCAGGCACCGGAGCATTGACAATGGTTTCAACAATATGCTTGCTTGTTTGGCCGCATATAACTTCAGAGACATAAAACCTACCTTTAAGGACAGGAAGAGGGACTTTTTCCTCAATTCAATCTGCCCGATACCATCGAACTGACGTTAATATAGGGCGGTTATTGTTCTTTACAATGCTGCGCACTTCATTTTTTTCCTTTTGCGTCAGGAACAGTTCCGGCAGCTCGCCGTTGTAGGCCACGCCGTTCATCTCGCACCACACCTTTATGAGGTGGCCGTCCCGCTTTATGAAGGCCGGGTCTCCGTAAGGGTCATGCAGCATGGGTATGATGTCATGCCCTGCCACATGGTCTGTATGGAAATATTGCAGGTTGTTTGGCTGGTAGCACCTGGTCACATTCGGGTTGTTCACGAACGGGTCCATATAATGCGACAGCACTATCAGCTCTGCCTTCGGGTATTGCTTCCTGATGGCCTTGCATACGGCGGTCGCCGCTACGCTTTTACCTATGCCACCGCTTACGTAAAAGAAGATCTTTGTTGCCATATTCTTGTTTTTATTGGTTTAATAATACTCATTCCACACCTCCTTTCCTTCGGAGTTCCCGTAGGGAAGAAGCGGAGCTTGGGGAGAGGCTTTACTCCTCCGCTTTCCGCGCTGTTTCTCCGCTCTTCACATCACCTCCCCTTGGGGGAGGCTGGGAGGGGCCGGGCCATAAGTTTCGCTTTCCGGCGTTAGCGTCATGGTGAAGTGGTGCGGCGGCGCAGGCGCCAGCGGCACACTCACCAGCACTATATACGCAGGCTGCCGCGCCACGGGCGGCGAGCGCATATAATGCACATAAAGCATCATGCACGGTGCAGTTACACATGTCTGGTATCTCCACAACATAAGGTTACTGTTTTTACTGTTTCACTAATTGCACCACGCCCATATCTCCCACCCCATCCTTCACCTTCACTATATACACTCCCGAAGGCAGGTTACTCACATTTATTTTCGTTTCGTTACCGCTAATTTTTTCTTCCGTTACTAACTCACCCAGCATATCATACACAGTCACCTCCCCGCCTGTTGAAAAGCCAGATGTTGCCACAGTCACCTCCCTTTGGGTCTACAACATGATGCCATGCCATCCCTGGCCCAGCTGGCCCCATTTCTTTCTTAAAGGCTGAAAAAGAATTAAACCCCTTTCCTCCTATGTTAGGCTCTACCGCTCCCATTTCAGAAACCCCCGGTCCTTGATAGCCACCTGACATTAATAGCACATCTCCCCCAACTGCAGTCCAAGCTGCGGGGTTTGATAAAAACCAGCTAAGCCCAATTGGAGCAGCCTCAACCTCTCCCATGACGGCAAACGGGGCAGCACCTACCCCCGTCCATAACATTGCAATTTGATCTGCGCGGTCTGCCATCGCGCGTGCTTCAGGGTTAAAATTAATATTCAGATCTCTGGCCTGAAAAATATTATACGACCCATAGCTGCCGTTCCAGCTTTGGTTGGGATCGGCTTGAGGTACAGGATGTTCGGGATGGCTGCTGGCATTTATAGGAGTTTCCTTTAATCCAATGGGATTTGCAGCAGGTCCCTCGCAGTCATCTCCCATTCCTTTCGTAACATTATTTGCATCTGCATCAGGGTTAGAGGTGCTACAATCAGGTTCCAGGCCTTCCAGTTCTCTTGCCCAGATGGGTGTATTACCGGCAAATTGGTAAGAGCTATAGAAAGGATATTTTGCAGACAAAGGGTCAACAGACTTAAACCTTATATCCCGGGGACTAAATTCCCTGAAATCAAACTCGTACCAATTCCCTAACCCTGCGATTTGGTTATTCTTCATCTGGCCGTTATGCCCATAACGATACCACTCGTCTGAGCAAACAGTCGTTACAACATTTTCTAAAATAGTAGTGTCATACGGATAACCTAAAAGGTGAATAATAGCTCCCCCACCATCCATAGAGGTGCTTGTTAGGCTAAGTGTGGCACTGGTACTAATTGCTGTAAATGGAATAGAATACACATACGTTTCGCCCGCCTCTGTATAGACGTTGGTAGAGCCTATTAAATTCCCAGTGGAATCATCTCTTAATGACGCCTGAAAACTACCGCCTATGCTATCGAGCGTTATAGTTACATAGGCCGTCATGCCTTCCGTGAGTCCTGTTACGCCATACGTCATGCCGGCCTGTAGTGCGGGGCTTTCCATCCTTATATCGGTAGAGCTACCTACTACGGGAGTAATACTGCCGCCATAAGTGATTAAGCTATCTGCAAAGAAAGCTATAACCAAACCCAGATTTCTTATTTGCTTTAAAATTTCCATTACAATTTTTATAATCAACTTCTTATATTTGCATATTCTGCCGCCAACACTTCTGATACATTACCCCCTGATTCTGTAGGAGCAAATTGGCTACACTACCTATAATATTTTATACACTATTCTCCCGGCTCCTTTCAAAAGCTTCTTTTAATGCAGATGCTATTTTCTCCGCAGGCGAATCATACGGTACAATAACATTTAGATCAGGTAAATGTTCCGATGACCCTTTTGCTCTACCTCTTTTAGAAGGTGTTAGAATTAGGTTATTTTCAGCAAGATAAATCAAACAATAGATAGCTTTCTTATGTAAGTCAGACATAGATTTTACACATAGTCCTGGAAAAACACACTCCAGATTGCCCCCCCCCCAAAAAAAATTTTATAAAATTTTATTAATCTAAAAAAATAAATTTTTCAGCTCAAATAATTACTCCTACCTTTGTACTATAAAAAATAAAAGACAAAACCATAAAAACAACTCATTTTCTTTAGCAGACTAAGAAGCAGAGGGTGTTAAGCAGGGTTCCCGTTGTATATGGGCCTCGCCACGGTAGTACGACTAAACTACGATAAACATAACATAGATAAACATAGACTCGAAGAGCTGCCGTGGCCGGCTTACCCTCTGTTTTTTTTATTACCGCCCAAAAGGCGTCTTTTTTTATACCCCCTCCCCTTGGGGGAGGCCGGGAGGGGCTCAAAAACCTCATCTGCAAGCCTGCGGCGGAAAGCCTAAGCCATGCTCGCTCTAAAGCGGCGCCGTCTTGGCTGATCCCGTATTTTTTTATTCCTTGCTTTCTGAGTAAATTTGTATAAAATGCCACAAATGAACCATCCGGATACCGACCTGCGCAAGAAAGCAAAGAAAGGCATAGACCACGCTGACAACGTCACCGTAAAAATGATACTCGCCATGCTCGAAGTGCAGCAAGAGCAGGCGGATGAAGAGGCTGCCTATGAAAAAGAAATACAGCGCCGCTTTGACGAGTATGAGCAGGGCAGGATTACACCGCTTTCATGGGATGAATTGGAAAAGAAGGTGAGAGATTCCCACAAAAAAAGAATGAAATCTCTAAAATGAGCAATTATTCAGTAGAGGCGCATCCTGATGTTGAATCAGATTATGGCGATGCTTACCATTGGTATGAACTGCAACTAGCAGGACTTGGTGAGCGGTTTTTGAAACAGGCAAGGCAAAAAATAGACGAGATCATTACTTCGCCCGAAATCTATGGAGAGAAAGAACGAAAAGGCTACCGTGAAGCTAAAATAGACGACTTCCCTTACCTCATAGTTTACAGGATATTTCCTAAGCGAAAAAGTATATTCATCAGCGCTATTCACCACGAAAAAATGGATCCAAAAAAGAAATACAGGAAGCCGTAAGTAAATCTTCTCTTCACGCAACAGTCTAAATCTGAATTCCCCCCACATAAAATATTTTTACTTTTTATTTCTTATTTTTAATTTTTCCCCTTACCTTTGCACTCCAATTCTCAATTTCGCTCTTTTTTATAAGATTGTATTGGAAGAAACAGTATCCGCTCAGGTGGAGAAAATTCGTTAACACCAAAAAAAATTTAAATGGCTAAAGAAATCAGCGGCTTTGTAAAGCTGCAGGTAAAAGGCGGCCAGGCCAACCCGGCCCCGCCAATCGGCCCGGCGCTCGGCTCTAAAGGCGTCAACATTATGGAGTTCTGCAAGCAATTCAACGCACGCACACAGGACAAAATAGGCAAGGTACTTCCCGTAACATTGACCGTTTACACAGACAAGTCTTTCGATTTTGTTATCAAGACTCCTCCTGCTGCTATACAGCTGATGGAGCTGGCAAAACAACCCAAAGGCTCCAAAGAACCTAACAGGCAAAAAGTTGGCAAGGTAAGCTGGGCCCAGGTAGAAGAGATCGCAAAAGATAAAATGGCAGATCTTAACTGCTTTACCCTGGAAAGCGCCATGAAAATGGTTGCCGGTACTGCCCGTAGCATGGGTTTCACAGTAGAAGGCAAAGCTCCATGGGCTTAATGCATTGTTTACCTTACTAAAATTTTTGATGCAATGGCAATCACTAAAAAAAAGAAAAGCTGCAGAAGCTGAATTAGATAAAAATAAAATATACACATTGACTGAAGCTGCGGCTGTGGTTAAAACAGTTAACCTCACCAAGTTCGACAGTTCAATTGATATGCATATACGCCTTGGTGTAGACCCTAAGAAGGCTGACCAGGCTATACGCGGTACTGTTACCCTGCCACATGGCACTGGTAAAACCAAGCGCGTTCTCGTGCTTTGCACTCCTGATAAAGAAGCAGAAGCAAAAGCAGCCGGAGCTGATTTCGTAGGCCTCGATGAATTTGTACAAAAAATAGATGGC
>Ga0206839_1021_pt2 | contig 25608 bp, 27 predicted proteins | sample Alteio_BWOrgCont_27_FD_152883 | JGI IMG/M metagenome (GOLD analysis project Ga0206839, IMG submission 152883) | Enriched cells from forest soil in Barre Woods Harvard Forest LTER site, Petersham, Massachusetts, United States -... | ecosystem: Environmental > Terrestrial > Soil > Temperate forest >... | reverse complement strand
GAAAGCCAGTAGGGTTGTGTAAGAGGCTCATTAGCTGGTATAGCAACTATAAAAGGGATTAACTTAACGGTGGGCGCTGATACACTGATCCCAATAAAGATAACATCACAGGCATCTGCGGCACAAAGCAAGGACGATTTTTACCTCACTGCCGAATTAACCGCAAATGGCAATAAATATGATAAGTCGCTAAACTTGATCCAGTACAACCACTTACCTACCCTGCAATACTTTACCTCCGCCTATACCAAAGTACTGCGTGCCAACTGGAAATGCACAGCAAAACGAATTGGCTACATAGAAGGAGCGGGCGATTACATTCCCACATTTTTGCGTCTTGCAGGCCTGGAAGTGGATGTGCTGAAAGAAAGTGACCTTACCAATGCTGCCAAACTCAAAAAGTATGACGCCATCATCACAGGTATCCGGTCTGTGAACCTGGAAAAAAGAATGGCTTACTGGCTACCTGTATTATTTGAGTATGCCAATAACGGCGGCACCCTTGTGATGCAATATAACACCACACAGGATATGTCTACCACTAAACTTGGGCCATATCCATTCACCATTGCCTCAGATTTGCGCGTAACAGAAGAAGATGCAAAAATCACCTTGCTCGATCCTAAAAACCGCATACTCAACTACCCCAACAAAATAACCGATAACGATTTCTCCGGCTGGGTACAGGAGCGGGGGCTATACTTTGCATCAAAATGGGATGATAAATACACCCCGTTATTTTCCATGAATGATGCTGGTGAGCAACCGCTAAAAGGCGGCACACTTTATGCAAAAGTGGGCAAGGGCAATTATATATATACATCGCTCTCTTTCTTCCGCCAATTGCCGGTGGGCAATAAAGGCGCAATAAGGTTGCTGATGAATATGCTGAGTGTAGGTAAGTAGTTAATTATAACTAATACCAAAGATTTGCTGCATTATATACGTCTATATAATGTAGTAAACACTCACGTATGAAATCTTCTAATTGCGAAACAGCATCTCTGATCATCTTCGTCTTATGCGCATTAGCTTGTAAAAAGAATGCAAATAATGATGTAAAAATCAATGATTTCTCTTATTCGGGAAATAGCTTCACTTATAATAAAATATCATTTAAAAGTACCGCCACCGGAGCAAATACTTACCAATGGGACTTTGGAGATGGCAGTATCTCAACAGATTCTGTACCTGTTCATACTTACAAAAAGGCAGATTCATTTATGGTGAAGCTGGTATTGAATAACGATACGCAACATCCTATTTATAAAAAAATATTAATTAATTCAATTACCCAGAAATTTAGTGGTATTTATACTGCTGCAAGTGTCTGCGAGTCCCGACAAAATGCACTCTGGCCTTTTGACCCAACATCATCTACTCAATATATCTTCACATGGCCCGCCGATACATTTAATATTACCGGGATGGGAGATACCGCTTTGAATATCGTTCGTGGCTACAGACAGTCAATAATACCAACCTTATATCTGACTGAGATTACAGATACTAATATGGTATTCAGCACCGACTTTATCGACATTGGTCAGGTTCGTGGCGATGTTATTACTTATAACATTTCCACTAATGCCCTTGACTATTATGCTGTTGGTACAAGTGATTTAGAACCGCCTTTTATAGAGTGGTATACGTTAGAAAAAATTCAATAAGATAATTTAGAACGATATGCAAACAAAATTGAAAAATCATTTATCTACAAGCTATAAATGCTACTTCGCAATTGGCTTTATCCTGGCATTGGCAGCATTTTCTGCCGGATGTAAAAAGTCTTCTGATACAGAAGTAAAAACCTATGATTTCAGCTATTCTGGAAATAGTTTTGCATACAGTAAGTTGGCATTCAAAAGCACAGCCTCCGGCAGCAATAGTTTCTCATGGGATTTCGGTGACGGCACAATAGCTACCGATTCCACTCCTATACATATATATATAACAAACGGTTCTTTCACGGTAACTTTAGTAATAAATAATGACACACACCACCCCATCTCCAAAAAACTGGTTATTAACTCTGTTGCCCAACAACTGGGCGGAGGTTATGGGGCTACGAGCCGTGACTATTATAGTCAGGACACCCCTTGGCCTGTTACTTCATTGCTAAATTACACTGACAGTGGATTATACAATTTTGGAATTGATTATGTGAGTGATACTACACTGAATGTCAGGTATAACTACAATAGAGAACTCATTACGAGCCTGCATCTTGCTGGTATTACTGATAGCACAATTATGTTTTACTCAGACTCACGTATAGTGAATGTACTAAATGAAAAAATGGTTGTCGTTTATAATTTCTCCGGCAATAGTATCAGCCTATATGTTATTGATTCTTCTGCTTCTGTTCCACCAGCCTTTACCATTTCATATTTTCAGTTGAACAAAGTGTGGTAAAGCCTCTTCGTCATCGTCTTTAAATTAATCAATTTTTAACTGAGGTACAGTTTTTATATAGCTATTATGCAATACAAATAGCCATGCATAAAGCCAAATATATTATCTGTGCAGGTCTCGCCAGTTTACTACTCATATACAGTTGTAAAACCCATTACGAGGTTGCTAAAGAAAATTATTCCGCAGTAAGAACACCCTCGTCTTTTGAGCATGGTAAAGACCTTGTATATAATAGTTGTAGTGGCTGCCACTATAATCATGCGGCAAATAAATTGATTGGCAATCGGCTGCATGACCTGCCCCGTGTGCTTGGCAAACTATATTCCGCCAATCTTACTAATTCAGAAATGTATGGCGTTACCCGGCACTATACAGATGCGCAATTAAAATACCTTTTAAAAACAGGTATTAATAAAGGCGGCCATTATATCCCCTACATGCTGCGCCCCAATATGGCAGATGATGACATTAACGATATAATCATTTATCTGCGTTCTGATGATGCTGCAGTGGCAGCAGGCGATACCAGCGTAGACCATACCCATCTTAATTTCCTGGGCAGGATGGCAATAAACAGTAAGAAACCGCAGCCCTATATCCCCAATATATCACGGCCAACAGAATCCATTGCAAATGGCCGCTACCTCGTTGATATAAACGGTTGCTTCCACTGTCATTCTAAAGGTCTTACATCATTAAATTACCGCTACCCCGAAAAATCAAAAAGGTATATGCAGGGCGGAATGAAATTTAAAACGCCACAAGGCCAGAAAATCTATGCTTCCAATCTCACACCTTGCCAAAGCACCGGCATAGGCAACTATACAAAAGATGATTTCAGGAAAGCGGTGAAAGATGGTAAAACTCCTGATGGCAGGGAGCTACGGCCACCAATGGATAAATATCATCACTTAACAGATAAAGAAACAGATGATATCTATGCCTATCTGCAAACTTTACCCCGTGAACATCACTTAATAAAAGGACATAAAGAAAATGAAATAAAAGCTCATTAAAGAAACTCCCAGCCTATATCTTTCCGGTAATACTTGCCTTCATAATTTATCAATGCTGCATTTTCATATGATTTTTCCAAGGCTTGCTTTAGATTGCTTCCTAAGGAAGTGACCGCCAGCACCCGGCCACCATTGGTAATAACATCTTTATCTTTCAGTGCTGTACCTGCATGAAAAGGTATGCTGCCTTTTATCTGTTCAAACCCTGTCATTACCTTACCCTTCTGGTAATCTCCGGGATAACCTGCCGATACAAGCATTACCGCACCTGCGGCCTTGCTGCTATGCTGCACTTCCACTTCATTCAGCTTACCCTCTCCCATTTTTATGATCAGTTCCACCAGGTCATTCTCTAGGCGGGGCATTACCACTTCGGTTTCCGGGTCGCCCATGCGGCAATTATATTCTATTACATAAGGCTCATTTTTTACTTTAATCAATCCAAAGAAAATAAAACCCTGGTAGGTAATATTTTCGTCTTTCAATCCTTTAATGGTAGGCTGTATGATCCGCTCCACCACCTTTTGCATAAATGCGTCATCTGCTATTGGCACAGGCGATACAGCGCCCATTCCCCCCGTATTCAGGCCTTGGTCCCCCTCCCCTATTCTTTTATAATCTTTTGCTTCCGGCAGCAGCACATAATTCCATCCGTCTGTCAATACAAATACAGATAATTCTATACCATCCAGGAACTGCTCTATTACTACTTTTTCACTTGCCTGTCCAAATTGCTTGTCCATCACCATAGCCCGGAAAGCCTTTACAGCATCAATACTGTTCTGTGCTATCACTACCCCCTTACCAGCAGCCAGCCCATCTGCTTTTAGCACAATCGGCATTTCACCGCGCTTTATGTAAGCCACTCCCCTTTCAAAACTTTCTTTTGTAAATTCACTATATGCGGCAGTAGGGATATTATGGCGGCCCATAAACTTTTTAGAAAAGGCTTTGCTCCCCTCCAGTTGGGCGCCCTCTTTCGATGGACCTGCCACAAGTATATGCTTTAGCTTGGGATCATTTTTGAAAAAATCATATATCCCCGCCACCAGCGGGTCTTCCGGGCCGGGGATCAGTATATCTATTTTATAATCAATACAGGCCTTTCTTATCCCTTCAAAGTCGTTATAAGATATAGGCAAATTGATGCCATATTCGCCGGTACCCGCATTACCGGGGGCTATATAAAAATTACCACAAAGATGGCTTTGGCTCAATTTCCACGCGAGCGCACACTCACGGCCACCAGATCCGAGCAACAATATATTTTTCATTTTCTGTAATTCTGATTGAACCTGAAATCGAGTACAAAAGAAGGAAAAAACATTTAAACAAGCACCGTATATACGAGGTAAATGTTTTTGCGTATATTTCGCAATCTTTACCAATAAAACGAAACAAATATATGAGCCAACAAAACAGCGGGCATCCGAAAGGATTATACGTGCTCTTTTTTACAGAAATGTGGGAGCGATTCAGTTATTATGGCATGAGGGCTATCCTTGTTCTTTTTATGACCAAAATGCTTTCATTTGATTCAAAATTCGCTTCCGGCATCTATGGTAATTTTACGGCTCTTGTATACCTCACCCCGCTTATTGGGGGATTTATTGCAGATCGTTACTGGGGCAACAGGCGTTCTATTGTAGTGGGTGGTATTACTATGGCTATCGGGCAATTTATATTATTCTTTTGCGCATCACTGATAAGTACCAATTTAAGCCTTGCCACGACCTTATTTGTTGTAGGCCTTACTGCCCTTGTAATTGGCAACGGTCTATTCAAACCCAATATCTCTACGATGGTAAACCAGCTCTATGCACCAGGAGACAAAAGAGTGGACGCGGCCTTCTCTATATTCTACATGGGCATTAACCTCGGGGCATTTTTCTCCCCGCTTATTTGCGGCAGTCTTGCAGAAAAGGTAGATTTCAAATGGGGTTTTTTTGCGGCAGGTATCGGTATGAGCATGGGACTTGTAGTGTTCCAGATGCTGAAAAATAAATATATAGTGACAGCAGACGGCAGGCAAATTGGCACCGTCCCCACCAGGAAATCAGACCTCGAAGTGAGAGATACCGAAGATCCTAAAACAAATAAGTTTGTTCCGGATGCTAATAGTATGTCACCTGCAGAAAAAGGTAAGGAATTTTCAATGGCCCGTGTAGGTGTATGGCTGGTTGTCTATGCGGCATTATGGTTTGTATTTATGCAATTTGTCGGTTTTAACTGGATCAGCACATTGGTATTTGCTACCTCTATTAGCGCATCGGGTTTTATTATTACTGACCCTATGCTTACCAGCGTGGAGCGCAGCAGGATTATTGTTATTTACATAGCGGCATTCTTCGTTATCTTTTTCTGGAGCGCATTTGAGCAGGCAGGTGCATCACTGACGCTGTTTGCAGACCAGCAAACAGAACGGCATATATTCGGTTTTGAAATGCCTGCAAGCTGGTTTCAGTCGGTAAACCCATTAGCTATTATTGTTTTTGCGCCCATATTTGCGATGCTGTGGACGGCATTAGGCAAGCGCAACAAGGAACCAGCATCTCCTATGAAACAGGCATTCGGCCTGTTGCTGCTTTCATTAGGGTACCTGGTCATTGCGATTGGTGTAAAAGGAGTAAGCGGCGCCGCCAAAGCATCTATGTTCTGGCTGCTGGGCATGTATATACTCCATACATTTGGAGAACTGTGCCTTTCGCCTATCGGCCTGTCTATGGTGGCGCGCCTGTCGCCCACGCGCCTTGCGTCCTTATTAATGGGTGTTTGGTTCCTGGCAAATGCTATGGCAAATGATTTTGCAGGTATGCTTAGTAAGCTATACCCTGAAGGGGGCAAGGCTACCAGCTTCTTCGGCCATCCTATAGTAACATTAAATGACTTCTTTATGATATTTGTGATACTTTCCGGAGTTGCGGCATTAGTACTGTTCCTGCTGTCGCGTGTGCTTATAAAGATGATGCATGGCATAAGGTAAAATAACATTTACCTCATAAAAAAAGCAGGGGTTCCCTGCTTTTTTTATGAGGTAAGAAAACGCATAAAGAACGATGATTAAATAAAGTATACCATATTGCGAAGTTATTTTTCTTTTTTCAAGGCGGGGAAACCGCGAATAGTGAACTATTTAAGGCTTTTTCCAACGCAGAAAAAATGGGAAAGAACAAGTAAGATGATATACTTTATTTAATCATCGTTCCTAAATACAAAATAAAGATTATTTTGCTGCTTTAAACTTTTTTATGCCAACACAAGATGCAGGTGCGATGACCTTAGAACAGATACATGATTTTAAAGGCAAATACCCGAAGCAACTCTGGTACCTGTTCCTGTCTGAAATGTGGGAAAGATTCGCCTTTTATGGTATGCGCGGTATGCTCACTGTTTTTATGGTGGAGCAACTGCATCTTAGTGAAAAAGATGCCAACCTGAAATATGGGGCTATACAGGCATTTATTTACACAATGGCATTTGTAGGTGGTTTATTTGCCGACAAAATACTTGGTTTCCGTAAATCTATTTTCTGGGGCGGCTTCCTGATGATCATCGGCAGCTTCACCCTCGCATTCTCCCCGCAACACTTATACTACATCGGCATTTGCTTTAATATTGTTGGTACCGGCTTCTTTAAGCCCAATATATCCACCATTGTAGGCAATCTGTACAGAACAGGAGACCATAGGCGTGATGCCGGGTTTGGGCTATTCTATTCCGGTATAAATATTGGTGCATTGCTCGGCGGCTGGTTATGTATTTCTGCTGCTAACAGCTATTCGTGGAATGTGGCTTTTTCCCTGGCAGGTATTGGTATGACGATTGGTTTAGGGATATTCATATTCACCAAGCGCACATTAGGCCCTATAGGATTGTCTCCCCTCGCGGCAAAGTTCACAGCATCAAGAATCAGGCTATATGATATCATGGTTTATGCCGGCTCACTCCTTGTAATACCATTTATCCTCCTCCTGATCTCTAATACCGGCTATACCGACCTTTTTATGTATATAGTAGGCCCTGCAGCCTTCCTGTATATTATTTTTGAGATGATGAAGTTAGGTAAAGCTGAGCGGCAAAAACTTGCTGCTGCCCTGGTATTTATTATTTTCTCGGTTTTTTTCTGGGCATTCTTTGAGCAGGCAGGTGGTTCATTAAGCCTCTTTGCAAGGTATAACCTTCATCATAAGGTACTCGGCATTACATTTGACCCCAATGCCATTAATAATGCTGCCAATTCTTTATTTGTCATTATACTGAGCCCGCTCTTTGGGCTGTTGTGGTTATGGCTGAGCGACCGCAAACTGGAACCTAACACAGTCATCAAATTTGGCCTTGGGTTTTTATTTGTCAGCCTCGCATTCTATGTCTTTTTCTACACCCGCTTTTTCGCAGATGCAAGCGGCCTCACTTCATTAAATGTCTTTACCCTGGCATACCTCGTCATTACTTTCGGTGAGTTGTGCCTGTCTCCCATAGGCTTGTCATTAATGACAAAACTTGCGCCGCAAAAACTGCATGGCATGATGATGGGTATGTGGTTCCTTGCCAGCGCTTATGGCCAATATGCCGCTGGCATCTTTGGAGCAGATATGTCTGTTACTACCCCCAATGCCACGCTTACAGCTAAACTCATGGCATATACCGAAGGTTATAAAGAGCTGGCATTGTATGCGCTCATCGCAGGTGTAGTACTGATTGTACTTTCGCCATTGATCAGGAAGCTGATGCATGAAGTACATTAACCACTTAAGAAGGAAAGTATTTCATTTAGGCAAAAATCGTACTGTAACTTTTAGTATGATTTGATGATTGAAGAGAAGGATTTGAGCATTTGATGGTGCCTTTTTTATGCCGTAGAATACTGCACTGCAGCAAAATAGCGTAAAATAGATGGCTTAAGAACTGAAGGTGATTAGAGAATGGATAGGCAGAAAAACCAGCACGATGAAGCTGAGTAGCGAATTGCGTAACAGCGTATAGCCTCTTTTTTGTGCGGAGCATTTCAAAAAAGTCGCCTTTCTTTTTGTTTCTTTTTCTTTGGCGACGCAAAGAAAAAGAAATGATAATGCTGGACAGATAACGCTGGTTAAAATAATTGTAAGATAAATGTATAAATAAATCACTCCTTCACAACCTTAGTCACATACTGTTCCGCACCCGATTTTATTACCACAAAGTACATTCCGGCTGCCAGTGGCTGAATATCAAGGGAAGTATAAATGTCCTGGCTTATGGCATCTATTTGCTGTTGCAGCAATATCCGCCCGGTAACATCTGTAATGTGGATAGAGACGTCATTTGCCTGTACGTTTTTCACCTCAACATACAGTAGTCCGCTGGCAGGGTTTGGAAATGCCTTTACGGTTGTTTTCACAGATTTTACATCCGTTACTCCTGCCGCAGTACAAGCAATTTGTATAGCTTTATTCAGCACCTCATCATTATGGTGCCTGATACCTGCTTTTGTTGGGTAAACAAACGTATCAGGCACTATCCCTATACGCTGCGTGCTGTCACCATTAGGATAAAATACCCCCAGGCTCGTATAGCCAAACCGAGTATCGGCGCTCAGGCCAAACCACGTAATATCACCATCAGCGCCTGCCGTCTGGCTGCCCACTTTAATTGTTCCCGGATAAGTGCTCAATGCCATACAGTCATATTCAGCGGCACTTTGAGTTTGTTCATTCATCAATATTATCAGCTTGCCGGAGTATGTTGGGAGTGTTGAATAATTATTGGCATACTGCGTCTGCAGGTAATAGGTACCTGGATAAGAAGTGTCCGGGAACATTAAATTACAGAAAGCAGGTGCTGTGGCCAACAGATCATCCAGCAAGTCAAAACCCGAATTAGCAATCGGGTAATTTCTTAGGTCCACTATAATTGCCGGGGCATCTTTAAACGCCAGGTATGCAGAGTCCGTACCCGCATCAGTAATGTTGCCAATATTTATATACCCTATATCGCAACCAAGTCTTGTCCAGTTAATCGTATCCAATGAATCCGCCGGATAATGGTAGTTAGTAAAGAATGCCGGGTAATAGTCGGCGATAACAGAAGTAATTACCGTAAACGTATGATTAGTGCCGGTACTGTCTTCTACTACCAGCGTTTCATTCACCCCGCTGCTTTGCCGGCCCAGTAAATTCTGGCACATAGTTCTCCGCAATACAGAGACGTTGCCGGAAGAATAGTATTGCTTCAGGCTATCCTCCCATTGAGTGGTAGTGAGCCCGTCTACAGATATAATGGCATCTCCCGGGTTTATGCCCGCGACAGAAGATTTTATCACCACATATTGACCGCCCATATATTCTAATCGCAGGTAAGGCCAGTAAAATCCCGGCTGTACCTGGTATGGGCCTCCTGTCAGGCCATAGGTATGGACATCGTCTAGTTGGGTGGCAATATTCATATTCAGCAGGTACAGGGGGCCGGGGCCACTTACAGTATCTATAGGCATTACGTAATTCATCAGCGTAGTATCTATAGGCTTGTCAAGCGCATAATTATATGGATTGAAATAATGGACAATATTCCAGAACTTAAAAAACTCTAATAACCGGTGATATTCATCCGGGTAGCTGGTATAAGTATCCACATGGAGCAATACAGTATCTTCGTTAGGAAACTCCAGGTAGCCGCCCCACTTCTGGTACAGCGTCCTGCCCACTGGCGCTATGGCAACATGGCATCCGGCGTGAGGCCTGAAGTTATTTCGTATCGTATCCAGTACAGTCACTACATCACTCCTGAAAATTGGGTCGCCTATCCAGTTCCAGTCCCTGTTTCGTTTCAGCTTCACGTTAATGGTGTCAGGGAAATAAGTAGTTGATAGAGCCATCGGCCCGGCTGCTATCAGCATCGTATCCAGCGCATCATTAAAGTCACTGCTGGTAATGGAGCTTTTTACCAGTGGCAATACATGCAGCAGCACGCTATCCCAATTCACACTGCAGGTAGATACTCCTGAATGGTAATACTTTACAAACCCCCATACCTTGCAGGTATAGTAGAGCTTTTGCTGCAGCGTAGGCGTTTGCGCAAAAGAGCAATGGCAAACAAAGCATAGCGTCAGCAGTAAAAATATTTTTTTCATAAAGGCAATTGAAAAGTCAGAACAATACGCTATATATGGATGTAAATATATTCAAAAACATTGGGTATGTAAAATCTGTTTATGAAAAAATTGCACACTGACAATAAATAATCCCTTGTATAAATATCAATGACAAATATCATCTTTACTGAATGTAGTTTTATATACTTTCGCTTATAGTTTAGCAATTTTCCAAATGGCAGATAACGTTCACACCGAGAAGCATTTTAAAAGCTCAGAGCTGGTTACAGACATAGTTATTGGTATGAGCGATGGGCTTACCGTACCCTTCGCGCTGGCAGCCGGCCTTAGCGGTGCAGTACACGATACGCATATCATAGTCATAGCAGGGCTTGCAGAAGTGGCTGCGGGCTCCATAGCTATGGGACTCGGCGGTTATCTTGCCGGGAAAACAGAAATTGACCATTATTATTCAGAACAGAAACGGGAAGAGTGGGAAGTAGATAACCTGCCGGATAAAGAAAAAGAAGAAGTAAGAGTAATATTTGCAGGTATGGGCATGAGTGACACAACTCAGAAACTCATAGTAGATGAAATGGCGAAAGACAAGGAAAAGTGGGTGGATTTCATGATGCGGTATGAGCTGGGACTGGAAAAGCCGGATGCCAAAAGGGCCCGTAACAGTGCGATGAACATTGGCGTATCTTACATAGTAGGCGGCATGGTGCCACTATCGCCCTATTTCTTTGTGGCAACCCCTATAGACGGGCTTAAATTATCTGCCGGGATCACCGTAATATGCCTCTTTATCTTCGGGTTCTTCAAAGCAAAAGTCACCGGGCAAAACGCATTGGGCGGCGCCATCCGCGTGATGCTCATAGGTTCTATAGCCGCCGCAGCCGCCTTTTTCATCGCCCGGTTGTTTAATCAATAGTTTTTTTAGTCTCCAACAAAAAAATAACAAGGGTCATTTCTTAGTAAAGAAAAATCCCAGGGCCAGGGTACATATACCCTGTATGGGTGTCAGAACGCTGCTGTAGGTATTAAATGCCTGGATAATCGTTTTCTGGTCCGTAAGCGGTAGGTTCTGGTTCTGTAGTATATTGATAATTGGAACCAGGACAGCAGATAATAACAATATGCTTAAATAGAAATAGGAAATACCTTGCGTGAGACGAAGGTAAAAACTATCAGTATCGTCATCCGTTGGCTGAGAAGAAACGTGCGTAATCAATACGCCAATCATCAATGAGAGCGGGGGAGTGATAAACCTGAATAACCATTCCCATACATCTTTCTCATGGTTTTGATATTTCTGGGTCATAGTTTGGAAAAGGTAAATCGAAAAAATAACAGCCGAAAAAATCAGCCATTGTTTTATCAGTTTTTTCCTTGCGAGGTCTGAATTTATTCTTTTCATCAATTTTCCAATTGTTTTAGGGGTGAAGTTCTGTCTAAATGGTCTTTTACTGATAATCTTCCAGTGACGTCCAATAATGGCACTTCGCCTACATCACTCTGGTAAAAGTGATATACCAGGATAGTTAGCGTTTTATCGGGTAGCTGTTGGTTTTCCAGGTCTACTGGTAAGGCGCTGTAACTATTATGCAGTAAATCAGTCATTTGCATAAGCGAGAGCGGCTTATCGCTTTCGTCCGCTTCTCTGCGTGCCACTATACAGCCAATTACCCGGAAGTCACTTTCTGTCTGGAAGAAAATCGCTCTGAAAATAGAATATAGTGACAAACTACCATTATCATTCACCGATAAGTTCCACCGTTGGTCGGGCTGGGCCGGATCTCCAAATCTATCAATCCGCTCTAATGAAGTAGTAACAGCAAACCCACTGTCGTGAATGTAATAATAGTGTAGCCGGTCCTGGTAACCGGCACTAAAAAGACATGTTTGTATATAGTCATCCACCTGCTTCATCGTTTTTAAATCGGGGTGGAAGTGATTAATGGCGATGATCGATGAGGGAAACGGAACTGGAATTGGAAAATATTTTTTGAGCGGTAGTGTTTGACCCATCTCAAGTGCATTCACTACGCTATGCAGCGAAGCGGTTCTTAATCGTTCATCTCTGTAAGGAAATTTATTTTGTAGCAAAATGTACAATTGCTTACTGGCAACTGTGTCAAGCTCTTTTTTGAAGAAACTATCTGGTGGGATATCTTTAAAACAATCCGGGCAACTCAGCAAATTTTTAAATGCTGTATAATTGTCATATAAAGTATTCAAATCATCAATATTAGTTCCCTTCTTAGCTATATACAGTAGTTGTAAGTACTTCGAGATTACATCCAGGGTATAGCGCAAAGAATAGTTTTTATTTACGTTGAAGCTATAACTGGGCGCAAAAGGGTCATCTGCATCATCGCCTGGGTCAACTGAATTTCTAATTTGCTCATGCGCTACACCGGTCTGATCACTAATATTTAGTAAATCTGACTCTTCAAAGTTAAATCCCCATTTATTTATTAAGATTGGAAACTCGATTGGAATATTATAAAGTGACGTAAAGTATTTCAGTGAATCACGAATATAAAATTTGTCTTGATTTTTAGCCTCATAAAAAATACGTTGAAAATCAGGGTAAATATCCCTGCTGAAAAAAGAATTTAAATCTGATTTTAAAGATACAATTTCTTCCTGGAGGGTACTGATATCATGGGTTGTAAAATGGATAAGGGAATAGAAGGCATTTTTAGTCGCAGCGTCTCTTGGATTGTCCGCATTTGCCCTGTTAAAATTATCAATAGATGTATCAAGTGTACTCTTCCATTTTAATAAAACAGGCCTGCTTATTTCTCCCTTGGTCTTAAACATCAATTTTGTTTTGGCATAGTAAAGCAACGAATAGGTCATGCAATACAAATGGCTTGTTTTATTGATGAATGCAGTATCCTTGATGCCGGACATTTCCTTTTCGATAAAAGGAAGTATTTTAGAAATGCGGTCTGTACTTATTGAATCAAAATAGGCGCACGTAAGTGACATATTCATATATGCCTGCGCAAGTGTAAGCGAATCGTTCGCCTTACTTTTGATGGAAAAGGCAAAAATAAATAAGCAAACTAACACAAACTTAGTGGTAGCGTTTTTCATAGATTGTTGGATAGGCACACAAGATAGATATAAAAATTTATTGTTTTGAATTGATTTTTATTGAACTTTAAAACGAATTTATAATTGTTTATACTTTTCAAAATACAAACGAAAGAGGGATTATTTTCCGCCTTTACCTGCCCGCAGGTAACCATGGTCTGTCTACAGGTAAAGGCGCGGAAAAAATCTGTACTGTTTAAAATCTGTTGCAGAACTTTGTTATGCCCAAAGTGGGCTTAGGTTCTTTGACGAATTCAGGATAATCCTTTAATCAGGAACATCATGGTTCAGACGAGAGTGCGCAACTTTTGCGCAAAAGTGAGCAACGAATAATAAAAAAATAATTCCTAAACAATTAATAATACCGATTATACATATATCACACATAACCCACCCACGCCCGTGAAGCCGCCCGCAAAAAAAGCCGCAGATGAGCAAACTGAAAATGCTCACGGGAACATCAATGAGCAATTTGAAACAAGCAAAAAATAACACAAATAATTGATTATCAGTACAAATGAAAAAACACCAGCAAATGAAATTGCCCAACCTGCAATTTTTAGAAAAAATGGGAAAATACACCCTAGGCTATTAACACTTTAAAAAAATAGTGTAGTTTAAAAGTCTACATGGCATAATCAATAAATACATTTATTTAAAAAGAATCACTGCACACTAGATAATCTCAAACCAATGGATCAGAAAAAAACAATGTCTGTTCACTCAAGAATTAGGAGCTTCGGTTATGCATTTAATGGAATATCGCAGGTATTTAAGCAGGAACCCAATGCAAAATTGCACCTCCTTGCCACATTGCTGGCAATAACAGCAGGTATTATCAGGCATATTAACCTTACTCAATGGGTAGCCATCATTTTTGCTATAGCCCTTGTATGGATCACGGAAGCGTTTAACACCTGCCTGGAGCAGCTATGCGATTTTTGCTGCAACAAAGAATTTCACCCATCAATAAAAATTATTAAGGATATTTCAGCAGGGGCAGTATTAATTGCGGCATTGACAAGTGTGGTTATTGGCATCATAGTATTCTTTTTATAATCTTTTTCCAATTCATACAATATCCATTTACTTATAATTCTGACATTCAGCTTGCTACCTGCTAAATTTTAACGTTTACTATTTTAACCACAATCGAGAAACCGCTATGATTTTATTACATTTGTCCCCCTCGAACAACATAGCTTAATGCGCAGTATTTTCATCAAGGAAATAAACTCATTCTTTAGTTCCATAGTAGGTTATGTGGCGCTGCTCGTGTTTTTGATAGCATGTGGTCTTTTTTTATGGATCATACCGCAATACAGCATCCTGGAATATGGCTATGCGTCCATGGAGCGTTTTTTCGAAATAGCCCCCTGGCTGTTGCTCCTGCTGGTACCCGCCGTCACCATGCGTTCCTTTGCCGATGAATTTCGCACCGGCACCATAGAATGGCTATCCACAAAACCACTTACAGATATAGATATTATTGTAGGCAAATACCTGGCTACGCTCGCGCTCATTGTTTTTGCGCTCATACCCACCTTTGTCTATGTATACACTATCAGTAATTTATCGCTGCCAGATATCAGCCTAGACTCAGGGGCTATCATTGGCTCCTATATTGGTTTATTTTTCCTGGCCGCTACCTTTGGGGCAGTAGGTATTTTTTGTTCCTCCCTCACTGCCAACCAGGTTGTGGGCTTTCTTATCTCCCTGATGGCGTGTTACCTGCTCTATACCGGTTTTGAGCAACTGAGCAAACTACCGAAAATGGCAGAGGGTTTTGATTATTATCTGAGTATGATAGGTATGGAATTTCATTACAATTCCATTAGCCGGGGATTGATAGACTCCCGCGATGTGATTTATTTCTTGTCAATAATTATTTTTTTTATATCGTTTACCCGCTTCTCTCTTAACAGCCGCACCAGGGGCGCAGGCAGAATGGGGTAAGTAAATAATGTATGGCTAAAACAACTGATAAGAACCAACGGCAAAAGCAAGCCACTACCAGGCTCGTGATCATGGCGGGAATATTGATTTGTATCAATATACTGGCTTCTTATTTGCATACCGGTATAGACCTTACCCAGGAAAAAAGATTTACGCTTACACCTGCTACCAAAAATCTACTGAGGAATATGAACGAGGTGGCTGTAGTGGAGGTATACCTGAAAGGGAAATTCCCTGCGGGCCTTCAGCGGCTGCAGGAGGCCATACGTGAGCGGCTCAACTCATTTAAGGATATAGCAGGTAGTAAGATTATCGTAAAATTCATAGATCCTTTTGAAGGCAAGAATGAGAGCGAACAAAAAGTGATTGCACACGACCTTGCAGGCAAAGGTATTCATGTGCTGGAGCTTCAGAACCAGTCTGATGAGGAGTACACAGCAAAGCCTTTTTTCCCCTATGCGCTGGTACACTATAATGGCAGGGAAACGCCTGTAATGCTGCTGGAAGACCCGCCCGGTAAAAGCCAGGAAGAAAAAATTAACTCTGCGGAGGCCATGTTGGAATATAAGTTTGCCAATGCATTCAACCAACTGAGCAGGCCCACTAAAGCCAACATTGCTTATATAACCGGTAATGGAGAAGACCTCGGTATCAACTCGTTTGATATGCTGGCATCCATCCCCCGGTATTACCGGCTCGATACGCTTGATCTTGCGCGCACACTTACTATTTCTATTGCTTATGATGCCATTATTATTGCACAGCCTGCCATACCGTTCACAGGCCCTGAAAAATTAAAAATAGATCAGTACATCATGCATGGCGGCCATGTGTTATGGATAATGAGCATGCTCAATGCCAATATGGATAGCCTCAAAAACTCACCGCAATTAATAGCAATGGAGAATGGTCTGGGGCTGGACGACATGCTCTTTAAATATGGTGTGAGGGTAAATAACGATCTTGTGGAAGACCTGCAATGCATGCAACTGGGCCGTATAAACCCGGCAACCGGTCAAAGAGAATACCCTGACTGGATATACTTTCCCAAACTGAACCCCACCTCCCAGCATCCGATTGTAAAGAACATGGATTTTATCCGTGGCGGGTTTACAAACAGTATTGATACTATAAAAAGTGAAGGCATCAGGAAAACAATACTGCTGCAATCCTCTAGGTATAGCCGCAATGCGATGGCGCCTGCCCGTGTGAGCCTCAGCACAATGATCTACCCGCAAAAAAGCGAAATGTTCAACAAGCCTTACCTGCCCGTTGCTGTTTTACTGGAAGGTAAATTCCATTCGAGGTATCAAAACTTGCTGGCACCGGAATATCTGCGCTTGCTGGATTCATTAAAAATCCCTTTTAAACCCATTTGCGACAGTGACAACAGTATGATTGTTACATCGGTAGGCGACATTTTCAAAAATGATTATACAGAGAAAGATGGCCCCCTTCAAATGGGATATAATAAATGGACCGGAGAATTCTTTGCCAACAGGAGTTTTCTGCTCAATTGCCTGGAGTATCTTACAGATCATTCCGGTATATTGGAATCGCGCTCAAAAGATGTGAAGCTCCGGCTTATAGATAATGGTAGGGCGAAAGAAGAAAAAACCAAGTGGCAGTTTATCAATGTGGTTATCCCCATTGCTATGGTATTGGTATTCGCTTCCTGTTACTTTTTCTTCAGGAAACGCAAATATGAAGTAAAACAAAACGAAACCAAACCCACGTCTTAAATGCGCAAAACAGTCATATACATAGCGATTCTCGCCATTCTTGCTTTTGGCATTTACTATTTCCTGGTCAGGAATAATGAAACAGCATTCAGCGAAAACGATGCCGCCTTTACTATTAAAGATACCGGCTCTATAGGGAAACTCTTCCTGGCAACGAATGACGGAGAATCAATCCTTGCGGAACGGACTGATTCCGGGTGGATAGTAAATAAAAAATACAGGGCACTCGCCAGCACCCTCAACAGCATCCTGGAGACACTGACCAAGCAGGCACCGCTGTACCCGGTTACTAAAGCCGCATATGATAATGTAATTAAGGCTTTATCAACTGATGGTATTAAAGTGGAAGTGTATGGTAGAGATGGCAAAAAAATGAGGGTATTTTATGTAGGTGGAGTGGGCGTGAATAATATAGGCACCAATATGATGATGGAAGGGGCAAAGACTCCATATGTAGTGCAGGTGACTGGCTTTAACGGCTATCTTACTCCCCGGTTTACCACCAAGCTCAGGGATTGGCGGGACAGGACGGTATTTAACATACCGCCGGAAGAAGTGAAAAAGGTTTCTGTGCAATATGCTGACAAGCCAATTAACTCTTTTGTGATAAGCCACGATAGTGGAACAGTCCGGGTGGATGGAGATCCTGAATATACCAAGAAATATGGTGAACTGAATACGCGCAGAGTCAATGTTTACCTCAAGTATTTTACCAATATTAATTGCGAAGGCTATCTCAATGGCTTATCAGATATGGATACCACTCTTAAAACCGCACCTAAATACTTATCAATTGATGTAGAAGGTATGCACCGGCAACACCAGCATGTGGATATATATTGGATGCTCCTTAACAGAAGGAGTAAAAATTCAACCGTGGCAAACCCTGATATACCGGACGATTATGATGCAGACAGACTCTATGCCGTCATCAATAATTACCAGGATACCATCCTGATACAACAATTTGTATTTAAAAAGCTATTTCGCAAGGCATTTGAATTTTACCAGAAAGATGTCGCTCCTACCAATCAACCGGATAAATATGTACAGCCCAAGAATGTGATGATGCATAAAAATTCCTAGCATACACATTTAATTGGCTTTTCTTATTTCATCGAAATCAAGGTCTATAACGGGATAATCAATTTTACTATGCCAGTGATAATGCCACCACTCTGTAGGCACTGCGCTGAATCCATGCCTGCACATGGTTTGCTTCAGCAGCCTGCGATTGGCAAGCACCTGCGGTGGCAATTGCGTAAAATCATGATGGGCTGAATCTGTAAAGTTATCATACCCGGTACCCATATCCAGCTCCTTACCTGTTTGCAGGTAAATGATCGTAAGATCTGCTGCAAGCCCCCGGTTGTGGTAACTGCCTTTCCGGGGGTTAGCGGCATAATGCCGGTCCGACACCTTTCTCCATAATATGCAAGTGACACTGAACGGACGAAAAGCATCATATATTTTTAATCCCAGGCCTTTTTTGCGCAGGTCGTCCTGCACCAGCCGAAGCGCATTGGCAGGCGCTTCGTGCATCCACGCTGCCGGGTGATAGTATAGAATGGTATGGGTAAAATTATTAGCAGTGGCATAAGGCATATCTATGACTATACCTGGTATCCATTGCTGCAGGTCCACCAGCTTCATTGCAGGGTTGTTCCTTGCAGAATCCCGGAAGGCCGTTATGCTGCTGATCACCTTTGCATCTGTTTTGCAGGGCTGCGCTGATGATACACAAGGCAGTATTGCTGAAAAAAGGAAGTAGTACACATAAAGCATATTTTTACTGCGGTGACCATTTTCCCGGCAAAACAAACCTTTATAAAAAAATAAGTGTCTTTGTATCATACTGTGTATTATATACATTTGCCCCGCAAAAACCTATTTATTTGAGCTTTAAAATTAAACATGCTGTAACTATTATGTACATTAAGCGTAAGCTCATCCCTATTATTTTTACTTTATCCTGCTCATTGATCATATTACAGCCTGCATCTGCACAGGATAAATTAAAGGACTGGCCGCCTAAAAAATTTCCGCACGACATTAAAAACTGTTTCCATTTGCTGTCCAATACCTATCAATGCAAATGGATATTCTGGGGTATCAGGGGCATACGGGAAGGTACCGTAGTGGCTTATGATACCGTGCCGGCTAAAACAGGCCCTGATTGTGCCGCAGTTGCCATTGTAACATTTGGAAATGATACGGTGCGGGTACTTTTTACCAATACTGCCAACCATAAACCGGGTGACCGCCTTAAAGTGACACAGGCGCAGCAACCGGATAATGATCTGCGGGTGCCTTTTGACCGGGATTTTTTCATCAGCGAAGAAAATAAAAGCGAAAAGCCCCAATGCCGCATAAATGAATATGATAGCCGGATTTATAAAACTACGTGGGGCAAAATCGTTTCCCCGGCAATGCCAACACCTAAAAAAGGGGGCGGCAATACTAAAAGCGCCCATAGGTAAATCAATAATTCCCATCTTTTTGCCAATGTGTTTTTTATTATTTTTTAACTGATTTTCGTTGATTATCAATGATTATGTGGGCAATAATGTTGCAAAAGTTGCCAGATTCTTGCCAGTCTTTACCACTTTCTTACCAGTTGAATTATTTTTTATATGTTTCATGTTGAACTGGCATTATACTTTTGCCATAGACCGCGGGTGTAGTATCAGGGGCTATGGCCTGGGGTGTATTTTCCCATTTTTCTGAAAAATTGCAGGTTGGGCAATTTGGTTTGCAGGTGTTTTTTCATTTGTGCTGATAATCAATTGTTTGTGTTCTGTTTTGCTTGTTTCAAATTGCTCATTGATGTTCCCATGAGCAATTTCAATTTGCTCATCTGCGGCGTTTTTTCGGGCGGCTTCACGGGCAGGCTGTCTGGATTGCTGTACACGCACCTCTTCTTCCAACTCCCGATCTTCCCCGGCCTGATGCCGTAACCATGCCAAACATTGTCCTTACCATCGCTTTGGCGCAGTGTCTCCTGTATATATTCCTATCGGTGCATTATTTGTCCCACGACTAAAATCGTGGGTTATGTGTGATATATGTATAACCAGCATAAAATTGCGAAGGATGGATGGTTTTTACAAAAAGAATCCGCGCGATTACCTGAATACAGGTAATGGTGCGCTGCGGGCAGGTAAAGGCGGATTTTTTTATGGAAATAGCTTCTTTCTATTATTATTATTATATATTTGGCTCAATTAAGAATCTAATTATGAAAAGATCAATCACTAATGATCATAACTCACCATTTTTGTGATCTGCCATTTATTGTTGGCTTGCTTTTGCCAGATCATTAAAAATTTAAAGGTGCCTACTATTTCCCTACCATCTTCCATATGCCTGATCTGGTGGATGCCGGTTTCTATGGCTCCATAATTTTTAATGGGGTATACTTCCATAGTGTTTTTTACGAGGTTTCTTTTGAGCTTGTTTGGTTTCTTAAAATTATTTTCAAAGTTCATAAATACCGTATCAAAACCTATCAGCCCCACATTGTCCTGGAACCATTCCAGTGTGGGAGCGAAAAATGTTTTCATCATGGCGAGGTCTTGCGTATTAAATGCTACGAACATCAAACTGTCCTGCGCTGCTATTTCTTTAAATAATCCGGAAGATGCGGTGGCCACTTTCTTTTCCTGCGCAAATACCGAACAAGTGAACAAGAAAATAATCAGCATGCATACGAGTATAATGGTTATCCTGTGTTTCATTTTTCATGTTTTAAATAGGTGTGTTAATGGAGCGTCTACCTCCATGAATACCAAAGATATTAATGAATCTATTGAAAATAGAATTGTCACACGAGCCAAAGGATATAGCCGAGGGCAGCGCCGCCAATGATCACAAAAGCGGTATTGAGCCCTTTAAACTTCATGGTTACCGCAAAACCTATGACCGCTATCACAACAGCCCGCCAATCTGTAATAGATGTTTTGCCCATCTCTGCACAAATAGCGAGTATGAGCGCTACGGATACAACATTTACTGTGTCTAAAAAAGCAGACATCAGTTGCGATTTTCTCAGTGCGGGTATCAGTGGGTTTAAAAAAGCTACAAAAAGAAATGAAGGCAGGAATATACCGATAGTGGCAGCAGCAGCCCCCGGCAAGCCCCCCACCTGCCAGCCAATAAATGTGGCCGATGAAAAAACAGGGCCGGGCGTAAACTGCCCCACGGCGATGGCATCTGTCAATTGCTGCTTCGTGAGCAAGCCTGTCTTTACCAGTTCCGTATCAAGAAAGGCAAATAATACATAACCACTGCCATAGAGTATGGCGCCGATCTTCAGGAATATCCAAAACAGTTTCCAGTTGGATAGCTTCATCGCAATGGTATCGGCCTGCAAAAGCATAAAAGGAAAAATACTGTTTACAGACTGCTTCCTGTTTTTTATTGCATACAGGAGCATACCTATAATACCAGCCCCGAATAAAATATAAATATCGTTGATGCCATATAATGCCAGCGCTGCAGCCACTACACCAATTATACCCAACTCCACTGATTTCAATGCCTTCTTTCCTAACCTGATCATGAGCGAAATGATCACCGCAATAATGGCTGGCTTGACGCCATACAGGAACGGCTGCACCGATGGTAATTTACCATACTGCTGGTAAGCCCACGCAAAGGCGGCAGTAATGATCACAGCGGGAAGAATGAAGCATAAGCCTGCCACTACAAGGCCTTTCCACCCTGCCCTTTCGTGGCCTATGTGCATGGTCATCTCCGTGGAGTTAGGGCCGGGGATGAGATTTGTAGCGCCTACGAGGTCAAGAAAATGATCGTGGGTCATCCAGCCTTTTCGCTTCACTACTTCTTCCTCCATCATGGCAATGTGCACAGCGGGGCCGCCAAAACCAATGATACCAAGTTTCAAAAATAACTTTGCTACTGCGGCAAGCGCGGCTTTCTGCTCCGGTATTTTTTGTTGTGCCATCGGGGTATTTGATTAACTCCCGCAAAGAAACTAATAAGATAATGAACTATTATTAAATCTATATTAGCTCCGGCTTTCTACTACAGCTTTGGTGTAAACTGCGCCAGATTGTAGATACCCAGGCTCTTTTCTATATCAGCCACTTTACCCACCATTGTTTCAAATCCATCCTTACCGAATAGCTTATGTTCGTTGTCTTCAAATTCTTCGCCTAATGAATCGTATTCATGCTTCGATACAATTTTCCTGAAAGCGGGGAATAATATAGTATCCTCCCTGGCCTCATGCGGGCGATACATGACATTAAATGATGTAAGCAGGTCTATTAATTGATGATTCTGATCGTCTGTGAGCTTGCCCCCTTTTGTCAATTGCATGATCCGGTCTGTGAGCGTGCGGCCAGCCTGGTGCTGCTGCAGCAAGGTATCTACCAAATCTGTTAGCTGGTTAGCTTTTTTGAAACGGGGAAACAGGTAATTCTCTTCCTGTTTTTCATGATAATCTTCTACAAACGTCCTGATGATGCCAGCTCCATTTGAGATAGCCTCCAGGGGAAATGATTCCTGCTTTATCAAATGATTTCTGCAGGTGTCGTAGATCAGCAACACCCTGTTCAGCAGACCATGCTCCTGCATCAGGTCTTCTGGAGGAGACACTTCCTGCCCATCATCGTCTTCTTTCTCTTTACAGCCTGCCAAAACACTGATTCCCGAAATACCCGTTACCATTGCCAGCTTAATGCCGGTGGCAATAAAGCCTCTGCGGCCCTGAGGAGTATATATGCCTCCCGATGTTTTTTCTGATGTTTCCATGATCAGTTGTTTGGTGCGTTATATATTTTCAGATCCAGTGAATTTTTGCCACCTCCATAAATAATCAAAAAGATAAGCAGCACGGTCATAGCAAAATCGGTTCTATACTCATGTGCCATTGGCCAAAAACCTTTATCAACCAGCAAGGGATACTTAGTTGTGATAAATGCTACCGCCATAATTATCAACAGGGGGATAGACGCTAACCGCGTCAAAAAACCTATTAGCAGCAAGATACCGCAAATAATCTCAAATGATCCGGTAAAATGCGCCCAGAATTCCGGGTTACTGAACCCTATTTTTGCGAACCGGCCTGCGCCTACATCATCAGGCCGTAGAAATTTCTGAATCCCTTCAGATAAAAAAACCAAGCCTACTACAAAACGCACGTATATAGCGGGAATAGCACTTGTCTTTAATAAATGTCTCATACGGCGAATGGCAACACAAAAATCGTACTATCAAACATCCTTTTCAAAGAAATTTTTTATAGGAAACGTACTTATTAAAACTATTTTTTTGAGACACTTTCCAATTTTCGGAACGAGCGTCCATGAAAAGGAATATTTCATACCATGCCAGTTTAATAAACAATTGATTATCAACAAGTTAATATTCTGGCACAAGAATCGCAATATACCTACCAACAAACAATATTCTTAACTCAAAAACAAAACAAAATGAAAAACATCACAAAAGCAATCATCGCATCAGCAGCCTTATTAGGTTCTGCTTCAGGCGCATTCGCTCAGGCTACAGCTAACGCTTCTGCTTCAGCAACAATCATCACTCCCATTTCAATCACTAAAACTATTGACATGAATTTCGGTAACGTAGCAGTATCTGCTTCTACAAGCGGTAACGTAGTACTGTCTACTTCCAGCTCACGCACTACTTCAGGTGCAGGCGGCGTAACGCTTCCTTCTACTACCGGTACTGTAAGCGCAGCTGAATTCACTGTTTCTGGCCAGGCCAGCTTCACTTATGCAATTACTTTACCCAGCTCAGTAACACTGTCTGATGGTAGCGGTAATTCCATGACTGTTAGCTCTTTCGTCAGCAACCCTTCTTCTACCGGTACTTTGAGCTCCAGCGGCTCACAGACCCTGGATGTAGGTGCTACCCTGGCTGTAGCTGCTGCACAGACTCCAGGTACTTACACCAACTCTACAGGTGTACAGGTAACTGTGAACTATAACTAATATAAGTCGTAAGGAAATATAAGGGTCTGAGGCGCAGAGCTGTAACAAGGATTGCCTCCTACAACACAGCAACAATAATTCCGAAATGACTCAATTATAATAATATTAAATGAATGGCCAGGGAGGGTATTTCAAACTTTGTTTTTGAGATATCTTCTCTGGTGTTTTTATTAGTGAGGTCAAAAATTAAGTCAAAAGGAAAAGTGAAAACCCAAAAGTGAGGAATGGCAGCATATTAAGCCAATGGGGAAAGATGAAAAACAAAACCACCATATTGAGTATCATTTAAAAAAGATAAAAATAATACTACCCTTCTTTGACTCTTATATAATTTCTATAAATAAAGATAATAAACCAGGTCAATCCAAAAAAACAGGAGAATAACAACATCCTTGACCAAATAGGATCCATTAATATCTTGGAAGGGCTCATTTCCGAATCAAATTGCTTATCATATTTACTTGCAATATAACCCAGCAGAAATGCACCGACCGTTGCTGTGAACTTATTTATTTTTTGATTATCTCCATCATATGCATTGGTGATAATACCAATGATCCACCCCCAAATGAAACCTGAAATACAAATAAGAAATGTGGTAGGGAAGTGTATATTTTTTGCCGTCAGGATAGAAAAATAAGATAAAAGCGCAAATATAATTACAGCTATCGAAGCGGATACCCAAAGCTTGCCATTTCTGCTGTTGAGCCACTTAATTATCTGTTTCATAAAGAATTAGTATCCTATTCAAATTTGACTTAAATGTAGTCGCTTCTTATTTAAGATTTTGCTATCTAATTGTTAATACAGTACGTATTACATGAATTTCTGGTGTGAATTTGTGAATAACCCTAAAAATATTCTTTACTGCATATGCAAATCTATGCTGTATATAAAACATTTGTTACCATTATTATATGCATCCCGACTTCCATAAAATGGAAAAATATCTTTCTAATGGAAAAATATACATTATGTAAATTTTTTAATTAATTGATTATCAACAAGTTAATGTTTTGGCACAAGAATCGCAATATACCTACCAACAAACAATTATTCTTAACTCAAAAACAAAACAAAATGAAAAACATCACAAAAGCAATCATCGCATCAGCAGCCTTATTAGGTTCTGCTTCAGGCGCATTCGCTCAGGCTACAGCTAACGCTTCTGCTTCAGCAACAATCATCACTCCCATTTCAATCACTAAAACTATTGACATGAATTTCGGTAACGTAGCAGTATCTGCTTCTACAAGCGGTAACGTAGTACTGTCTACTTCCAGCTCACGCACTACTTCAGGTGCAGGCGGCGTAACGCTTCCTTC
>Ga0206839_1036_pt1 | contig 25932 bp, 23 predicted proteins | sample Alteio_BWOrgCont_27_FD_152883 | JGI IMG/M metagenome (GOLD analysis project Ga0206839, IMG submission 152883) | Enriched cells from forest soil in Barre Woods Harvard Forest LTER site, Petersham, Massachusetts, United States -... | ecosystem: Environmental > Terrestrial > Soil > Temperate forest >... | reverse complement strand
CTTCGTCCACTGCCGTTTTTCGCCAATCGACCGATTGAAGCTCAAATATTGTTTTTGTTAGGCCGTTAGGTCTTCTCGATGCCGCCACAACCAGTTGCTGCATCCAACTTTCTGCTTCATCTTCTGGCACATTTTCCATCTCGGGCATGGCCATGATAGCCGTATAGTCATATGCCGCGAGGAACGCGTCGTAATTCTGTGCAAACCACTCCTGATCGCGGCCCTCAAGCACAACCGGCGCATATATATCGCGCACCGTTAACAAAGGTGAGCGGAATATGCGTGCATGATTAGCCAGCTCTTCCGTAAAGGATATGAGAGCGTCAGTTTTAAATTTTGTCCACTTTGCCATGAGCGCCGGATCCGATCGTATGACTTGGATCGAAGGCGGAAATCCGGCAGCTTGATAAGCGCCAAGGGCATAAGGACTGGCATCTTCAAAATCAGACATCACGGCATCATCATGAAAAAGAAGACCGTCAATTGGCGCTAGACGAGCAAGATCTTCATATATTCCGATGATCCCGTTACGTGCGGCTGGATCAAAGGGAGAAGCACGGTGGTAGGCTTTTGGATTGGGATCCATCTCGGTTTGGTTTGTGTTAGGATTCCAGGTTTCGATCTGATTGATGTTTCTGCCAAAATCAAATGATAGAACCGGTAGCCAGCCAAATACTTTTACATGAGCGCGATTTCTAAGCTGCCAGGCTACACGGTTAAACAAATCCGCTCGCATCGGCAAATAACGGTTTGGAAAATAGAGCGCGCGCGCCAGGCCTGATCCTTCTGGATCGGCGAACGCCTGCAGAAATACAGCGCTGATTTTCATCTCGTAAACGCGCTCGACAAGTTTGTCTACATTTCGCGCCATCTGTGCAGGATCGGGGTCATAGACATAATCAAGATCAACTTGTATGACGCGCATCGGACGTGGTTTACCCAGCTTGCGCATATCGGAGACATAATCGCCTAGATCCGGATCGCCATTAACAAGATAGCGTGGCACGGCCATCAATTTGTCGATTGAGCCAAAACCGTCGTCGAGCGAGAGTGTGATCGGCATGCCATAATTATTTTGGATCATGATGCCGAGCTGATTGTAGGCACCATAAGGCCAAATCATCGAGCGCGGGGCGCGCCCTGTTTCCTTCGTAATGACTTGTGCCGAAGTGGCTGCATCAGCCAAAAGCCGTTGTTTGTAGGCCACAGGAATTTCGTAGCTGTTGGTTGACGCATCGTACCCAGATGTAACCTCGGCCGGCTCTTTATTGCCTTGAGGGTTGGCGATTATACCTTCGTGCAAGGCGTGGGAGTGTGAGGCTACCTCGACTAGTCCAGAACCCACCATTTCACGTACCTGGGCCCAGGTGAGGAACGCCTCGCGCGGCATCTTTTCTTCCCCGTATTGAACGCTTTCGCCTGGCTGGCCATTGGCCCCTATGCCGTTCGCCATCCAGCTATCAACTAAGCCAATAACGGCGGGGAAATGGAAAGCCAGTAAAATCGGGTAGACGCGGGTATAAAAACTTTCATAGCCATCGTCAAAAGTCAGCAACACGGCCTTCTCAGGTAGTGGCCTACGGCCATCGCGGGCCGCTAAGAGATCGTCGATTGAAATGGCTTGATATCCTTCATGCTGCAACCAACTGAGCTGTTCAATCAACTTGCCCGTCGTGACGTTTTCCGAACCCTGTTGAGCCTGATCGTCGACGACATTGTGGTAACACAACGTCAAAAACTTCCCATCAGCCGCCAACGCTGCACTGATTGAGCTAGCAAACATAAAAAGAGAGATAATCAAAACATAACAAGTGCGGCGCATCAGAAACGCTCCGTAAGGTCAAATGTTAATCCGATATCGTCTTCTGGATTGCCGTCATAAGCTTGGCGTTCGAAATCAACGCCAAGACCAGCTTCAAAAACATTGTTAAAGAACACACGCTGTTCATAGCGCAGCCTGAATGCGGCGCTATCGCCATAAAACTGCTGCCAATAGGCCCCCGGCGTGAGGGTCAGGCTTTGTTGGTAAAGCGTCGAATAGCGCTGATAGAGTGTTTGAACCGCGCGAGCGCCAGCGAGAGCTATAAAGTCATGGTATGGATTGTAATAAAGCCTGTTGGCATTGTCGCTATTTTGGGACTCGCCAGCATCAACTAACCCGTCGATGACAAGATGAGGATATGTGAAAAGACGGTGGCTATAATCGGCATCAACACCACTGCGCAAATTGCCGTCCGAAAACGGCATAATATCGCCGCCAAAACGCAATTCTTGAATTTCGCTTTCGCGCCACACGGCATGTGCATTGTAAGCATCTGCCGTGACACCGGCATTAAGCGCGCGCAAAGGTGTGTCGCGTGAAAAAAGCTCCCCGCTTCCAGCCACAGTCCACTGATCATTAATCGACCAAGTGGCATCGGCCTCGCCGCCAGCGCGATCAGTATTATGATATAAGTTATAAGTTGGTGCCGCCTCGGCCGTGATGGGGCCATTACGATATTCGATGCCGGCCGTGGTGCGCGAATACCCCACTGAGCCCTCTTTATCAGGCTCTACTTGATGGGTGTAGTACTCACCAGCAAAAATTCGCCAATTGTAATCAATAGGTGGCGAATATAGTACCGTATCAATGCCATAGGCCTCGCCACCCGTAACGTTGACAGACGTGATCGGACTAAAATCGTAGCCTGCCCTAACGCGTAACTCGGCCATATTGTGGACCTGCCAATCCCGATCAAGACGTTGCACGGCAAGATTTTCGGGCTCTCTTTGTGTAAGATCTTGTGTTGCTGCTTCGGTCAGCTGAAAATTCTGTAAATTTAGATTTGTTTCCGCCGCGTCAACTTCATTGCCGACATCGGGGGCACGCTCGAGGGCCAAGCCTATTTCATATTGTTCGATGGCCTCCCGTGGCCAGCCATGCGCCGCATAAAGATTGCCCAGGGCTTCGCGGCTGGATGGATTATTGGGCGCTGCATTGGCCAAGGGTTCGATGCGCTTGTTGGCTTCTTGAACTTCACCGGCGAATAACCGCGCCGAGCCCGCAGCTAGTTCGGCCGAGTAGCGACTTATATTCGGCGCTCCCGTCTGGGGCGCCCAAATGGGTTGATCTTTGACAAGATCGTCAATGACTTGGAAGGCATTGTCATAATCGTCGCATTCGATATAGGCATAGAAGAGCTGACGCCTAACACCAAAATTTTTTGGCTCGGTTTCGAGGATCTTTAGATAAAGATCGCGGGCTTTTTCGGGGTGACGCAAATAGAGATAGGCATCGGCAATCGGACTAAGAACATAATTTGGGATCTCTACCTTTTCATCGAGCAAAGTCTTATAAAGCTCGATCACGTCTTCCATTCTGGAACGATTGCTTAGAGCCACGACGAGATCAAGCTGGGCGCGATGGACATCGTCTTGGGCGAGCGCGCCACCTTTTGACCAACGCGAAATATAGTTTTGCAGCTTAGTGATGGCTTCATCGGTTGTTGCATAGCGTCTTGCCTCACTTGCCGGGTCGAGTGTGCCCCAACGTACAAGTGTCGCCGTTTCATCGCCTTCGATGCGACGATATTCGGCGGCACCAACAAGACCAGGATTATCTTCTATTAACTTGAGTGATAGTTTCGGAGCACCGACACGATCGGCCGAACGTATCAAGCCCAGCAACGCGTCCTTATTTTTTGGTTCAAGTTGAACGGCGAGAACATAGTAGCGAAAAGCCTGGTATATTTGGCTGAATTTATCGGCGACATCGCCGGCCGCAAGCAACACCTCAAGACGGTTTCCATGCAACCGTAAATCATATTCGGCCTGTTTTAACGCTTTCTCTAAATAACCGCATTCGGCCATACTGCGAATGACGCCAACCGAGAATGCGACGTTGTTGGGTGAATGGCTAAGGCCAAGCTGATAGATACCAAGAGCATCATACGGCTGATACAAATTGCGATACGCTAGCCCCACCGCCTCCAATACATAATCGGGTTGATTAGGGTCCGCCATCATCTTGTAGAGGCCGATAACTTGACTGTCGTTACCGCCCGCCCATCCGAGGACAGTCAGATAATCGCGTACTACCCCGCGATCATCTCTATGCCAGGCATAGAGATGACGTAAAATATCGAGAGATTCGGCATAGCGCCCTTCTCGCGCAAGCTGCACGGCCCTATCATGATCAGCGTACCAAGATGGCTGCGAGGAGGAGGCTGGCTGAGCAGCAAATGTTACAGCATTCCACAGCAGTAAACAGCCAAAGAAAAAAGACCCAAATACGATTTTGGGGAAAATTGATTTTTTACTTATAGAAACACTCATTTGGATAAAAACATATTTACTAGGTGAGATTTACGTGAGATTCTTGAGCTGACGTTTATTTTTGGAACAACAAGGCTCCCAATTGTGGCTTTTTATAAGATCTCATCAAGTTAAGCAAATTAACTGTTATGGAATATACTGCTATTTTCGCTGAGTCGAAATTGACAAATATCAATTATATATGAACTTACATATGGAAATTTATGGTTCCTTTATGAGACGTGTCTCTCGAGAAGAGCACGAACCATATCAACAAGATTTGAGCCTGGACCCTTCGGTCCTAGACTCTGCAAACTGACGCGTGCGCCTTCGAGAAGAAGAAATATTTTATCTGCCAAATTTTCCGGTTCGGACAACTTAGCCTCGCGACATAATTCGGTTATCTTCGCACGATATTTTATCTTGTGCTCTTCTATGACGCGCCGCGCAGGATGATTTTTTTCAGGTAATTCAGCCGCAGCATTTGCAAAAGCGCAGCCACGGCCGCCGGAATTCACGATGTATTCCGTAACTTTGTTAATCCACGCCAAAAGCTGCTGTTTGGGATTATTGTTGTTAACGCGCGCAATCTCATCCCAAGCTGCGTCGCCTTCGGCTGCGAGATAGCTAAGATAGGCAGCAATCAATTCGTCCTTTGAAGAAAAATGGCGGTAGAGCGTCATTTTGTTCGTATCGGCCGCGGCAGCAATAGCGTCGACACCAACGGCATGAATGCCTTGATGATAAAAAAGATCGCACGCAGCCGCTAGAATACGATCCCTTGGCGGGTGCATTGCATTTTTCATTGGTTTATGATTTTTATGTGTATTTGCGACCATTCTTGACATGATACTTACCGGTCTGTAACTTCCCAAACAGTATCATCTAACCTTATGAGTTTCAAGGCTTTACCCAATGCATCGAGCGTTTTGCTCTCTTCGGTCTCCTGTGGCCCTCGCCGCCATGACTTTGCTTACGCTTGGCTGCGCTGTGGGCCCCGATTTCGAGCACCCGCCGAGCCCAGATGCCAAAAGTTATGAAGAAGGCGCTTTACCAGAACAAACTTCTTCAGCCGATACGCCGGGTGGCGATGCCCAAAAATTTATCGCCGACAAGACAATACCCGCAGCCTGGTGGAATCTATTTCGTTCGGAAGAGCTCAATAAACTCATTGATGAAGCCATCAAAGCGAACCCAGATTTACAATCCGCCGAAGCTTCTCTGCGCGAAACACAGGAAGATGTTTACGCTGGCGAAGGAGCCTTATTACCCGAAGTTAGTGGTAATTTTGGGGCCACCCGCGAAAGACTTACAGGCGCCGAGTTCGGCGAGAATTCACAATCAATTTTTACACTCTACAACACATCTGTAACCGTCTCCTATGGACTTGATATTTTTGGTGGTGCTCGCCGTGAAATAGAATCGCTTGTAGCCCAAAAAGATTACCAACATTACCAAGTTGAAGCGGCCTATATCAGTCTGAGCGCAAACGTTGTTACAACTGCCATCAGAGAAGCTTCGCTGCGCGCGCAAATGACAGCGACGCAAGACATCATCGATAACGAAAAGAAACAGCTGGATTTACTTTCGCAACAGTTTGAGCTGGGTGGAATTTCAAAAGTCGGCGTGCTGGCACAAGCAGCCACACTAGCGCAGACAGAAGCAACCTTACCGCCTCTTGAAAATCAGTTAGCGCAAACTCGCCACCAGTTAAGCGTTTTGGCTGGCAAACTGCCCAATGAAGACCTCGGTGTAACCTTTGATCTTACTAAATTGCAGCTACCTATCGAAGTGCCACTTACTTTGCCATCTAAATTAACCGAACAGAGACCTGATGTTCGCGCAGCGGAAGAACAACTTCACGTGGCTAGCGCACAAATTGGCGTCGCAACAGCAAACATGCTTCCTCAATTTACGATCAGTGGCAATCTGGGCTCAAACGCGAATGCGCTTAACCAACTATTCTCACCAGGCACGGGCATCTGGAGTATAGGTGGCAATCTTGTGCAACCTATTTTTCAAGGTGGCGAGCTCTATCATAAGCGAAAAGCTGCCCAAGCCGATTTTGACCGCGCCAGAGCCCAGTACCGCAGTACTGTTTTGGTGGCCTTTCAAAATGTAGCTGATACTTTGCACGCGTTACTCTCTGATGCCGATACCTTGAAGGCCGATCTGGCGTCCGAACAGGCTGCTCAGGACAGCCTTACTTTAGCGCAAGATCAATATAAGGAAGGTGGGGTAAGCTATCTATCGCTGTTAACAGCAGAGCAGACCTATCAGCAAACCAAAATTGCACTTATTAAAGCGGAAGCTAGCCGCTTTGCAGATACAGCTGCCCTCTTTCAAGCCTTGGGCGGAGGTTGGTGGAACCGCATGGAAAGCCATGACAGCGATACTACGAATGCCTTAGACAGTATATCTACGATTTTTCAGAACGGAGACAAAGAATGATCAAACGCATGGTCATCATGTTGAGCGTGTTTGCTCTGGTACTTAGTGGAATCTTTGGTTACAAGATTCATCAAGGCAACATGATGAAGCAAAAGATGTCTGGCGGAATGCCGCCACAAACTGTTTCGACGATCAAGGCAGAATACCAGGATTGGCAGCCGACACTTGTAGCCGTAGGCACTTTACGTGCTGTCAAAGGCGCTGATTTATCTGCTGAAGTCGCTGGCATCGTTGAATCTATTCATTTTGAATCAGGCGATGAGGTTAAATCTGGGACTACGCTTGTCCAATTGCGTGCCGAAGACGATGTTGCCAAACTACGTTCGCTCGAAGCAGCAGCAACATTGGCGCAGATTACATATCAGCGCGACGAAAAACAGTTGAAAGCACAAGCCATAAGCCAAGCTACTTTTGATGCTGATTCAGCTAATCTCGCCAGCGCTCAAGCTCAAGTGGTCGAGCAACGCGCCATTGTTAGTAAGAAGACTATTCGCGCGCCCTTTGCCGGAAATACCGGCATTCGCGCTGTCGATATAGGACAGTATCTTAATCCTGGCACAAGCATTGTTACACTCCAACAGCTTGAGCCTATCTATGTCGATTTTACCCTTCCGGAACAAGCCTTAGGAAAAATTGCAGTGGGTCAGAAAGTCATAGCAAAATCCGATGTAGCGCCTGAAACCCCCTTTAGTGGCGAAATTTCGGCAATTAATTCGAAAGTCGACGAAACAACGCGCAATATCACCGTACGCGCTACTTACGAAAATCCGGACCATAAGCTGCTACCGGGTATGTTCGTTACTGTGGTTGTTGACGTTGACCAGCCCATGCATTTTATAACGCTGCCACAAACAGCTATTGTCTATAATACTTATGGCAATGCGGTTTACCGAGTACAAACAGCCCAAGATGACAAATCGGGCAAGCCAGGTCTTTCTGTCCAGCAGAGTATTATTATAACTGGCGAAACGCGTGGTGACCAAGTCGCTGTACTTTCAGGCCTTAATGAAGGCGATGAAGTGGTAACGAGTGGTCAGGTTAAATTGCACAACGGAACACCCATAATCATCAATAACGATATCCAGCCGGCCAACGAACCAAATCCAACGCCTCATGAACAATAGCACACGAGGTGATGGTCCATGAATTTTACCGACATATTTATACGCCGGCCAGTTCTCGCCTCAGTCATAAGTCTGATCATCTTAGTTCTGGGGCTGCGTGCCTTTATGGCGCTACCTGTCATTCAGTATCCACATACTGAAAACGCAGTTGTTACTGTCAGCACAATTTATTACGGAGCCGATCCTGACACTGTAGCTGGTTTTATTACCACGCCGCTCGAGAATGCCATCGCCCAAGCAAATGGCATAGACTATATGACTTCAAGCAGTCAAATGGGCGCTAGTACCATTACCGTTTATTTGCGCCTCAATTATGATGCCGACAAAGCACTTACAGAAATTAATACCAAAGTAAGTTCAGTTCTTAATCAACTACCGCCCGGTTCCCAACAGCCAACGCTCAACGTCAAAATCGGTCAAACAATTGATGCTATGTATATCGGCTTCAATAGTGATGTGCTGCCACAAAACAATATAACAGATTACCTCCTACGCGTTGTGCAGCCTCGCTTACAAGCAGTGCCAGGCGTACAAACAGCAGAAATTCTAGGCGGACAGAATTTTGCTCTCAGAGCGTGGCTTGATCCCCAAAAACTCGCGGCTTATCAGCTTACGGCCAGCGATGTAAGCACCGCTTTAGCCAACAATGATTATATTTCTGGCCTCGGCAATACCAAAGGGCAGATGGTTCAAGTAAGCTTGACGGCTTCAACGGGTTTGCACACTCTCGAAGAATTCCGAAACCTAATTGTCAAACAGAAAAACGGTGCCCTGATCCGCTTAAAAGATCTCGGTACCGTTTCCATGGGTGCAGATGACTACGAATCGCGCGTTATGTTCGATGGCAAGAAGGCCGTATATATAGGTATTCAAGTCGCTCCTGCTGCAAATCTTCTTGATGTTATTGAAGGTGTTCGCAGCGTTTTTTCTGCCGTGCAAGCCCAACAACCGCAAGGTATTTTTAGTCGCGTCGTTTATGATTCAACTGTCTTCGTGAACAGTTCCATTTCTGAAGTGAAGCTCACACTGTTCGAAGCAATTGCCATTGTTACCCTTGTTGTCTTCGCATTTCTTGGTTCGCCGCGCGCTGTCATCATTCCCGTCATCGCTATTCCGCTGTCACTCATTGGCGCCTTTTTTACGATGCTGATGTTCGGATTTTCCATCAACCTGCTCACGCTCCTCGCTTTGGTGCTTGGCATTGGCCTTGTGGTAGATGATGCCATCATCGTGGTTGAGAATGTCAATCGCCACCTCGATGAGGGTATGACACCTCTCGATGCCTCCATTCAGGCCGCACGAGAATTGGCAACACCTATCATCGCTATGACTATTGTTCTTATTGCCGTTTATGTTCCCATTGGTTTCCAGGGAGGATTAACGGGTGCCTTATTCACTGAATTTGCCTTTACACTCGTCGGTGCTGTGACAATTTCAGCTATTGTAGCCCTCACATCTTCGCCGATGCTTTGCTCACGTTTTCTGAAGGCTCATTCTAAATGCACGCCGGGTTGGGAACGCCGGATGACGCATTTTATTGATCATACTTTTGAACGCATACGATCACTTTATGAAAATCTTTTACGCCACAGCCTCAATTACCGGATCGTCACTTATGTATTTGCTATTCTTGTTTTTTCTAGCATTTATTTTTTCGTATCTACTTCGCAATCTGAATTAGCGCCAAAAGAAGATCAGGGTTATATACTCTCCATACAAACGCCAGCACCCGACGCTACATTGGAGCAACGGTTGCTTTATGCACATCAGATCTATGAAGATTTTGCCCGCTATCCGGAAATGGACAGCATTTTCCAGCTTGAAGCGCCAGGCACATCACTCTCGGGCATGGTTTTCAAACCGTGGGATGAACGCAAACGGTCGGCGGCTGATTTTGAGCAACTTCTCAATGCCGATGTAAGCAAAATAACTGGCTTCCGCTCGGCAATTATCAATCCACCTGCCTTGCCAGGTAGTCAAGGATACCCTGTTCAGTTTGTTATCAAAACCACAAAACCATTCGATCAGCTTGCCGAAGTTTCCTGGCAGTTTCTCGCTGAAGCGCAAAAAAGCGGTATGTTCATGTTTCTCGATAACGACTTAAAAGTCGATCAACCACAAGCGACCGTCGAGATTAATCGCGACAAGGCAGCTCAACTGGGGCTCACAATGAACGATATCGGTAACGCCCTATCGTCAATGCTTGGGGGCGGTTATGTAAATTATTTTAGCCTTGGCGGACGCTCTTACAAAGTCATCCCTCAAGTTGACCAACCTTCGCGACTGAACGCGGATCAATTGAATCAATATTATGTGCGCACCGCCGGGGGCAAACCTGTGCCTTTATCAACTTTGATCACTATTAAGACAGAGACAGTACCGGAATCGCTCAACCATTTTCAGCAATTAAATTCAGCAACGATTCAAGGCGCCGAGTTTCCCGGCGTCGCAGCTGGCGATGCGTTGGCTTATTTACAGGATTTAGCAGCACGCACCTTGCCCGATGGTTATAGCATCGACTACGGCGGTGAATTTCGTCAAATTATGCAAGAATCAGGCGGGTTTTATGTCACGCTCGCGTTAGCCATTATCATTATCTTTCTTTCTCTTGCTGCGCAGTTCGAAAGTTTCCGCGATCCCTTTATCATTCTAATCTCTGTTCCAATGTCAATCGCTGGCGCCTTAGCTTTCATCAGCCTCGGGGTGGGTGGAGCGAGTTTTAATATTTACACGAAAGTCGGTCTCATTACGCTCATAGGTTTAGTAAGCAAGCATGGCATCCTCATTACTGAGTTCGCAAATAAAATACAGCTGACCGGTAAATCTAAATCCGAAGCGATTGTTGAGTCTGCCACCATTCGTTTGCGTCCCATTTTGATGACTACTGCTGCCATGGTCTTAGGCGTCATCCCACTCATTACCGCGTCGGGCGCTGGCGCCGCATCACGCTATAATATGGGACTCGTCATAGCTTCAGGCCTCTCAATTGGCACGCTCTTCACCTTATTTGTTGTTCCGGCTGTTTACATGCTGCTCGCCGCCGACCACCATGCAAAGCAACAGCCGGTCGACGAAAATGCCAGCCTCGAACCGCATAATGTCTCATAACCTCTTAAAAACCCTTGTTTTCTTGATAGTTTAGGGACGATTGGCCCTAGTCATCTAGGAGGTTCTATCCCCCCCCCTGTGTATAAGTTATGACGGAAGACAGGGGTGCTCATCACCTAGAAAATCCTTATAAACCCTACTTGCATCAGGGTTTCTGAGGGCTTAGAACAAGACCATGCCGCTGGAACGCCTCTTTGCTCTTCCCGGCAATCAGACCAACAACGGAGAATATACATGGCTAAAAGTAATAAGTCCGGAGCTGCAGTACGCCCCGTCAGAGAGACACTCACCAAGTCGGCGTTGATTAATCTCATTGCCGAACAGAATGAATTGCAACGCAAGCAGGCTGTTGGCGTGTGGAACACGCTAGAAGGCATTATGCTTGGTTCAGTTCACCCTAAGGGCGCCGGCGAATTTGTCATGCCAGGTCTCCTTAAAGTGACTCTGCGCAAAGTTCCAGCCCGTAAGGCAGGAACAATGGTACGCAACCCCGCAACCGGTGAAATGGTTGAAGCCAAGGCTAAGCCAGCCAGCGTACGCGTAAAGATTCGCGCGTTGTCGAAGCTTAAGGCGGCTGCAACGACTGAATAATTATTCAATATTTTTAGATTGAGAAAGGCCCGGCCTAATATCCGGGCCTTTCTTTTTTTCAAGGCTTCTCCATATGCGGCCAGTAATAGTGCAATTCCTGAGCTTTTCAAATTTCGAGGAATTCGACTTGTCCAGTAACCAGATTCAATATGGCTCCAACAATTGTTACTTTATCTTGTTGAACGAGTCCTTCGATGAGACGGCTAGAATGAGATAGCTGGCTGACAGAAGCCAAGACGTTAGCCTCAATTGCCCGCGATAATTTTTCTTCGTCTGTTAGATCGTGCAATTTCGTGATCGGAAAAATGTGCGGCTTAATCCGACTTACAATGTCATGGATATTTTCTGAATGTATCGCCTGAGAGTTTTCGATGTGATCGAGAGTGGCGCGAATAGCCCCACATTGCGTATGCCCCATGACTAAGACAAGTTTAGTGCCAAATGTTGTGGCCGCAAATTCGACGCTACCAACAAGTGAGGGGGCTATAATATTGCCCGCAACGCGTATAACAAATAAGTCGCCTATGTCTTGATCGAAGATCATTTCAACTGGAGCGCGCGAATCTGAACAACACAAAACAATCGCTTTTGGAACCTGCTTCGAGTCTGCAAACTCCTTAAGTCTTCTTAGGGAAGAGTGTGAGGACTTTATAGAACGTCCTTCCATAAATCTTTTGTTGCCGCCCCTAAGATCGTCTATGACCTGGCTGGGTCCTAAAATATTATCCATACTCAAGTTTCATCTTTCTGCATAACGGTTAAGCGGCACTTTACACCTAAGTTTGACTATTCATGCTCGACTAGCCTCGGCCACGCACAAGCGCCACAAAAGTGCGCAAATTAAGCGGAAACTCCATAAGCACATGTAGCTGACTTAGTAATAAAATAATTAGAAATCCTACCGTATAGTTATACGCATAAATGAGCAACGCTATGACATAGATCACGATTATAGCCTGCATGCGCTGACGTGGGATCCTATTCCAGTGAATAACTTCGGCTTTAGAAAACCAATTTAAGTAATGATATGTATAAGCGTACGACAGAAAACCGAATAATTGGGCCTCACTGGCATTGGATAAGCCAGAAATCTTTTGAAGGAAGATAATTACGGGTTTAAAAAAAACGATCCCTGTTAAGTTAGGCGCGGCGGTTGAGCTCGTGATCGGAATAAAAAATGTGCCGGCACAAATTAACATCGCGATAACCGACAGATAGGCCATTAAGTTATGGTTTTTCATGGCGCCAAGCCACATGAAGGCTACGGTGAAGACAAAGACATGCATAACAGTCGGAAGCATGATTGCCATAAATAAGGCTGAATTAAGAGAATGAGTGACAAGCCAGATCATAAATATGCCAAACGCAACCGCGATGCTGTGATAAAATATTTTATCAACCGGTAATGTGAACATTATGGCCAGCCAAAAGGCGATACTAAAGACAATGGCCGCAGATAAAATTGTATAAGTGCCCGCACTCAATGACATTATGAGCAACACTATTGATAGTGTCACCAACGCCGGTGCGATGAAGTTTGAGTTGGCAAAGTAGCGCCGATCATGTAGCCACGATATCTGCGTGAGATAGTGAGCAGGCCCTAAAACGGCATATGAAAATATCAGGAGATGGTAAGGGAAAACATGTGCAAGGGTGCAAGTGATAAGAATTAATATGATATTTAATAAATCAACGTACTTTACTGGCACAGTAAACATTATCTGTCCTTACCTTGTGTCCGTATCGTTGACGACATGTACGCTGACAGTACACGTTCTCTAAGAAATCATTATTAATTCTAGAACGGCACACCAACCTTGACTTTTCCATAACCATAACCGCCCGTCCCGGCACCCTGCGCGCTTTCGTTTGTGCCACATCCGGTAAACAACAATAGATATGCCGCCATAAGTGTAAGTAAAATTTTCTGCATCGACCTGCCTTTCACTCATATGGACTTGGACTAATCCAAACGCTCCGATCTGGAATATTAGGCATAAAATGCAATTTGTAAATCTAAGGAAATAACAAAACTCAGGATTAGCACATTGTCATTAATTACATCCCTTGATAGCTTATACTCTTGAAGATTTTCTGGAGATCTGATGATGAAACTAATTCTTTTGTTAATTATCTTTCTAAGCGTAGCTATAAACATGTCTTACGCCAATACACCACCAAGTTTTTGGCAAAAGCGCTACCAATATGAAGATTGCGAAGGCACGACTGTCGGCGGAAGCCCAGCTTGTGAAACATATGATCTTTACCTCAATGCGGCCAAGCATAGTTGTCGTTTAACAATTGAAGGCTATCAAACCGACGAACATATTATATGTTCTGCCCTCACCGACATGATCAGGATCGATATCCGGTTCAAAAGTTACAGTGACGGTAAAACCGTCAACGCCTATGGCGTGAGCGAATATCCTGTTGGCAGTTCGCTCTTTACCTTATTACGCAGCGGCGGCAGGGTGATTACTGAATTGCATAGCATGAGGCCCTCGGACAAGCTCCCTATCGTAGGAAATTACTTCGAACCGCCAAAGACCGCGGTTAAAACAAAATAGTATTACTCATCATCCAGCTGATAATGGACTAATTAAATGTGAAAAGTCTGATGTCGCTGCCCGCATTGTGCGAGACCGTCGCGCAAGACCGGGAGAGTTTGATATCTAGTTTTTGGGATTGGGTAAATTTATCTTTTGCCCCACCGTCAATATCATAAATGTGTCAGACTTAATATGAGGACGTGGGTCAGGATGATTGAGCAAAGGCGTTTCGAAACCCTCAGTTTCGGCAGCGGCTAGATAAAGCTGATGTGTTGAAGGATCGAGCGCCATTGTACGTGCGGTCGGCTTCGTCACAACTGTTTGTACAACTTCATAATTGTTTGATGTAGTCGCCTTTACTACGGTTAATGTGCCATCACCATTCGAGCTAAAAGCGAGCTTTGTCATGGGATCAAAAAGCGCGGCATCACTATGAGCGCCAATGGGCAGGGTATCTAAGATCTTTCCCGATAATCCATCAACTACAACCATAGCTTTATTGCTGCAGACAGAAAACAAGCGTCGCTGGCTCATGTCAATGGCTAGGCCGGTAGGGCTACTACAGTTTGGCGCAAGATCGTAGTGGGCCAAGACTTTCAGATTTCTGGTATCGACGACAGCTAGTTGCGATTTGTCTTCCAGATTAACAAAAAGCTGTCCTTTGCCATCAACCACGGCAAATTCCGGCTTGCCGCCGAGCTTGATCGTGTCGATTGCCTTTCCTGTTTTGGCATCAAGTACGGTCATATCATCGCTTTCGCCATTAGCAATAAATACGCGCTTAGTTGATGCGTCATAGACAATGGCATCTGGTTTGGATCCCGTCGACGGCGTCGATATCTCTTTCAATGACCTCAAATCAAAAATAGTAACCGTATTAGCCTTGCCGTTGCTGGTAAATCCTTTGTCGAGATCCAGGGCTAGCGTAACACCATGAACACCGTTGGTGTTGGGAATGGAGCCGACAATTTTTTTACTCTCAACATCTAAAACATCAACGCTTTCACCGCGCGTTATGAATAATCGGTGGGTAGGACTATCGAATGTTAGATAGTCCCAACGTGTTGCACCGGGTAAATGGAGCGTATCTACTAATACGTAATTTGCAGTATCAGCCAACGTGTTACGGGAGAGCATAAACGCTAAAGAAAATACGATACACATTGAGAGTTTGTTGAATTGCACAGACATTGCTACCCCCCCCCTCTAGTGAGTTACAGAGCCTATACGAACCGAATTTGGTTATTATGAGCTGCTTAACCCGTTTGCATAGGGCTTTATCTTCCTTAGTGATGTTTGCTCATTGCCTGCAGTAGTTGCAAAAATAGGTTAATAATATCAAGATATATTTTGATCGAGATCTGCATGGCTTCACTCCAGCCATCTGACCAACCACTGGATTCTGACGCATTTTTCTGGGCAAGCGCATTAAAATCAAATACGAGGTAGAGCGTAAAAATAATGACACCACAAATGGACATCAAGCGCTGCTTGGTGCTGTCCATACCCCAAACGATGCGAATGACGTTCCCTAACAGCAACAAACATAGTGCAATAAAAAGGGGTATCTGAAGATATCCAAAATTAACATGTGAATATATGCCAATAAGCGCTGTGGCAAAAACGATTGTCGCCGTAAGCGCCAACACTCTTCGGCCAAGGCCATGATCGACATTGATAAGGGTGTATTCTAGCTCGACACCGGTGATGATCGACCATATTGAGAAAAGTGTGAAGGATATAGCTAAAATCTGATGAACGCCCCAGAAAAGCAAGGTCAGGAAAATGGCAATATCAGACAATAGCAATCCACCGATGAATGACGGCGAAAACAAGAAAGCGCAGCCTGGATTGCTTTTTCTCATTCCGTGTAGGTTGGAGGTAATTTCTGTCCCATCGACTTCGCCACCTCTATTGAAAAGGCAGAAAACAAAATGCGTCGCAAGCCATGTAATAGTAAGCTGCGTACCAACAATAAAAAATGTTTTTGAAAAGAGGGTTGGGAATAGACCATCCATATTCTATATATCCCTTAGACATTTTTCTTGGCAGAAAATTGTCACGCAATCATGAATTAACAATTAAAATTAAGAGCATCATCAACCAGGTGATGAAAGCGTTGATTGAGCAAGATTAGCTTTAAGGCCAGACTTAGCCTTACGAAAAAATCTTACGCCTCCAAATAGTAATATAGCCGCAAAGATAATTAAACCGCCACCGATTAATGGCCGGTAAAATATCCAAGCTATCGCAATAGTGATCGTACTAAGCACAAGCGATGCAATCCCCGTGATGAGCCCAATACCAGCACCAAGAAGATTACCGATGAACGGCACAACATCCCCCAGTGCGGCAATCGGTCCGAATACCAGCCGTGCACCAAGCCACATCAGGAAAAAGCCTCCAAACCTGACGAGCCAGGTAATAAAAGAATTTGAAGTCTTCGCATCCGAAAACATGTCATCGGCACCTACGGTTCCCGCTTCAAGCAACTGTATGCTGCCGTTACGTGTCGAATAAGGCTCAAGAGAGGCGTTGTTTTGTTTTCCTATAACGCTTAGAATCATCGGTCTTATAATATTATAATGGACATGAAATGCGCCGATTTGGGGATTAGCCGGATCGCCGTAATAATAATCTGTGCCGTAAAGTTTAAAGTAACCTTTCAACTGATCGCTCATGCCAGCGACCGCTTGATCAGTAAGCGGGTAAGGAACGAAGGCATTCATTTGGCCGACATAGGCGCTTGATGGTTTAAAAGCTCCAATGGATATATTTTCTGCCGTAAATAACTGACTCTGATAGGGCATAGAAGTAGGATTTTGGTGATCTTCGGGATGTTTGAAACCAGATGAATTTATTGGCTTGTCTGACCATTCTTTGGTGTAAGAAACGGTCGTTACCTGTGTCGTACTACCCCCTAAATTTTTCTGAGAACGAGTTGTCGAGCTTTCTTTCCATTGATACATTTCAACGACGCGCCCCAACTTCAAAGCATTTTCATGAACGCCAAACATGGCGTCGCTCAGAACGTCATTCGTTGTTGCTTGAGCAGAAAAATAAATTAGCTTTCCGTTATTGTTTGGATCAACCCGATCAGGTGAGACTGCGATAACGCTATTTTGCCCTTCATCTAAAGTCCGAATGCGATGTACAGACCGGCCTTCGTTCCAAGTCAGCAGAAAAAATGCGGCGACGAAAAATATAAGACCAAAAATTATTCCTGTGAAGGATGAGGCAATTTTTTGCCCCCAAGATATGTTCGTAATTTCTGTGAATTCATCTGCCATGATTATCTCCAGTGCATTTTAGGAGAGGAATGCAAATATTTGCCTTGGTCTGCATTACGCATTTGCTGTTTGTTACATGTTTTCAAAGGACATGTGTACACTGCGTATCTTTTGTTTGATTGCCGTCGCTAGGTCTAGCATTTCTTAGGGTGCTGAATTTTGGGTTTAATATATTACTTATTCGTTAAGGCTCGGCGTTTTGTTTGGTAACAAAATAGGGAAGCTACTTTCTGAGACGATATCCAGTCTTAAAAATCCAAGCAATTATACCAACGGCAACAACAGTAAAGACAACGATCATCGTTACACTAACAACGAGGCTGACGTCGCCCTGTTCATAAAAACTCCAGCGGAATCCACTTATCAGATAAACAACCGGGTTGAGCAGTGAGACTTTATACCAAAAAGACGGGAGCATCTTAACCGAGTAAAAGCTGCCCCCCAGAAATGTAAGTGGTGTGATTATAAGCAAGGGAATAAGTTGCAACTTCTCAAAGCCGTCAGCCCAAATGCCAATAATAAATCCCATAAGACTGAAGGTAATGCTTGTCATTACCAAAAAGAACACCATCCATAAGGGATGTGCTACATGCAACGGGACAAAAAAAGCAGCGGTAATCAAAACGATGGTGCCAATAATGACCGATTTACTTGCTGCCGCCCCAACATAGCCAAAAACAATTTCTATAAAAGATAGTGGCGCAGATAAGATCTCATAGATCGTTCCGGTGAAACGTGGAAAGTAGATGCCGAAAGAGGCATTGGAAATACTTTGTCCAAGGACGGTCAGCATAATGAGACCGGGAACGATGAAGGCGCCATAGGGTACGCCATCAATAGTCTGAATGCGCGATCCCATAGCCGATCCAAAAACGATAAAATATAGCACCGTCGAAATCACTGGCGAGGCAATACTTTGCCCCAGCGTACGTAGGGTGCGCCCCATTTCAAAGGCATAGATCGAACTGATACCTCGATAATTTATCACGAACTCACCATTTGGATGAAGATGTCTTCAAGACTACTTTGGCGGCTTTCAATGTCTTTGGGGTGAACGTTGTTTTTGTTAAGACATTCGAGGAGGTCTGATACGTCGTGATCGTTTTGGTGCGTGTTGTACGTATAGATCAATTTATCTCCGCCCTCAGTTAGGGTGAGGGAATAGGTAGACAAGCTTGATGGAACAGTTTGTAGGGGCTCGCGTAATGAAAACACCATTTGGCGTTTACCCATTTTTTGCATCAATATATCTTTAGATTCCGTTATAACCAACCGCCCCTTATTGATAACGCCGATGCGATCAGCCATTTCTTCGGCCTCCTCGATATAGTGGGTTGTAAGAATTACAGTTACGCCTGTCTCTTGAAGAGTGCGTACCTGAGCCCACATCGATTTGCGAAGCTCGACATCTACACCTGCAGTTGGTTCATCAAGAAATAATATGTCGGGTTCATGGGATAAAGCTTTGGCGATCATGACGCGCCGCTTCATGCCGCCCGATAGACGGCGAATTTGTTCATCTTTTTTATCCCAGAGCGAGAGGCGTTTGAGGAGTTGCTCAATATAGTTGGGATTGCGTGGTTTACCGAACAAACCTCGACTAAAGCACACGGTGTTCCAGACTGACTCGAACGCGTCTGTAGATAATTCCTGAGGCACAAGTCCTATTGCCGCGCGCGCTAATCTGTAATTCTTCACATTATCGTAACCACAAACGAGGATGCGGCCCTGACTGGGCTGAACAATGCCGCAAACTGCATTAATAAGCGTGGTCTTGCCCGCTCCATTGGGACCAAGAAGTGCAAAGATCTCGCCACGCTTGATTTCCAGATCAATCCCGGCCAAGGCTTGAAATCCATTGTCATAGATTTTATTAAGCGCAGTAATTGTTATGGCTGCATTGATGTTCATCGTCTGCCTTCGCTCAAATAGTGGTTAATGCCTTAAACCTTTGGTCACTCCAAGCCAAATCGGTCTTCCTCTTGACCTACCGCCCGCTCGTTCGTTGCCAACGCCTAAGCCATTGAAAGGTCCGGTTCTATAGAAGTAGCTTAGCTAATCCATAAGAGCAAATAATGGGCTCACGCTGCGCTTAAACAAAGTTGTCGCTGGAACTGTCTCCTCCCGCTATGCACATATGATGACTAGAGACAGAAATTTCGATATTTTTCTTGCGACGGCTCCGGGCTTGGAATCCGTGCTTTGCGCGGAGGTGCGCACCAAAGGGTTCAAACAACCCAAACCCGTTCCAGGCGGTGTAATATTACGGGGCGGTTGGCCAGAGGTATGGCGTGCGAACTTATGGATCCGTGGTGCCGGACGCGTGCTGGCACGCATTGACCAGTTCCGCGTTCTTCATTTAGCGCAGCTTGGTAGTCGTGCTCGCCAAGTACCATGGGGTAGCGTCCTTCGTTCCGATGTGCCATTCCGTGTCGAGGCAACTTGTAGTAAGTCACGCATCTATCACTCCGGCGCCGCTGCCGAGCGGATCGAAACCGCTATCCGGGAGACACTCGGCGCCCCTCACTCACCAGACGCCGACATTCTTGTCATGGCACGTATCGAGCATGATCTTTGCACTATCAGTCTTGATACTTCTGGTGAGCACCTACACAAACGCGGTTATAAGGAATCTGTAAATAAGGCTCCTATGAGGGAGACTATGGCGTCGCTTTTCTTGCGACAATGCGGATATGACGGTACTGAATCTGTTTTTGATCCAATGTGCGGGTCCGGAACGTTTATTATAGAAGCGGCAGAAATTGCGGCTCGGCTTAATCCCGGCCGTTCGCGCCATTTTGCGTTCGAGAAATTCGCGAACTTCGATGCAACAGCCTGGCAGCGCATGCGTGATGTTAAGAGTGAGCGCACGCCTTTGGCCCGCTTTCGCGGAAGCGATCGGGACGCAGGAGCGATCAAAACGAGCTGCGCAAATGCGGCGCGCGCCGGTGTCAGTGAGTTTACAGAATTCCAACAGTGCACAATCGGTGACGTTGTTGTCCCGAGCGAACCTCCGGGCCTTGTCATCGTTAACCCACCCTATGGCGCGCGCATCGGTGATAAGAAAAAACTGTTTCCTCTCTACCGTACACTTGGTCAGAAGCTGATGACTAGCTTTGCTGGTTGGCATGTCGGTATCGTCACCAGCGAGCCTATGCTGGCACATGCGACCTGTTTGCCTTTTTTGCCAACGGCTGCGCCGGTTCAACATGGAGGGCTACGCGTAACGCTGTTCCAGACGGGTCCTTTAGCATGATGTTCATCGGTTCATCTCTGATTAATGAGGGCGTAGCCGTAAGCACCTCGAGTGGCGAATATACTAAATCGCAACCGAATAAGAAATGATCGCGCTTATATCTTATTTATAACTCTACATTAAAGCTGTACACTTTTCATATGCATGGATAACTCAGGAATCAACTGATGGAGAAGTTCTTTAGCTGAAGAGGGCGCAAAAGTCTCGCCGTACAAAGTTATACATGGATTCCATATGCTCTAAGCGCTCAAAGATGCAGAGCGTAATTTGCTCACTCATGGAGGAAAAAATGGATTTTGGCCGTGGACTTATTCTCTGGCTACTGGGGATCCCGCTTCCGATCATCATCCTACTTGCACTTTTCTGGCGTTAACCACAGGAGCACATCCATGCCCAGTCCCGTCATGACGAACGGCCCCTCCTCAACAAGGTCGGATGAAGGTTGTATTGTCGAAATTAGAGATCCTGGCGTCATTTGGTCAGCCATATTCGGCGGTACGGTTGCAGCTTCAGCCTTTCTGCTCATTATGGCCCCTCTTGGCTCTAGTCTTGGCTTCATAGAGGTATCGCCATGGCATGCTATGGATACAACGCAAAAAACCTTCACTTTAATGAGCGCAATATGGCTCATCCTCATGCAATGGATGGCGTCTGGCATCGGAGGCTATCTCACCGGACGTTTACGGACCGGCTGGGCCGACGCCCATACACACGAAGTATTTTTTCGCGACACGGCTCATGGATTTCTAACATGGGCGCTTGCGACCATTGTAGGTATGGTCTTACTTGCAGCCGGCATGACGCATGCGACGGAAACCGAAGGGTATCACCGGCTTTCACCCGAGAATTTTGCGGCCAGTAGATTGTTGCATACCGATCAGACCAATACCGCCATCACGGAGCAAGACCTGATTGATGCTTCTTATACGCTTATGCGAGCTGCCGATTCTAAGTCGCCATCTGATGCGGATAGAAGTTATCTTGAACAGCTTGTCCTAACACGGACAGGCTTGTCACCGGCCGACGCACAAAAACGGGTCGATAATACAATCAATCAGCTGAAAGAATCCGAACACACCGCTCACAAAGCGCTAGCTATAGCAGGACTATTTATCTTTCTATCCATGTGGTTGGGCGCATTTATCGCGAGTGCCGCCGGTGCGCTGGGTGGCCAGCACAGGGACCTGCACTACACAACTGGCAGTTTAACCTCCGTCTAATCCTCTATTTAGCAAGCATGGGACGCCCTTCATGGGCAACCAGGAGATCATGCATGTCGTTGGCGTGCTCTTCTTCCTTTTCAAGAATTCCCTCGAGCATCGTACGTGTCGTCGGGTCCTTATCGGCGAAAAAGCTTACCAGCTCGCGGTAATGTTCACAAGCGATGCGTTCAGCAATCAGATTCTCTTTGATCATATCAACAAGGCTCCCGGCTTCGACATACTGCGAAGCAGACCTTGTCGCCAGTCCATCTGGATTGAAATCAGGTTTTCCTCCAAGTTGATTGATACGTTCGGCAACTTGCTGCATGTGTATTCGTTCTTCGTCGGCATGAATGGCAAATTCTTTCTTGACGCTTTCGCTGGAAAGGCCGGTTGCGGCAATGGCATTCATCGTATAGCGAAGAACGCATACGATTTCAGTCGCCAATACCGACTGAAGAATTGCGAGGGTTTGTTTGACATCCCCTCGATATGCAGGCGTAACGGCTCCCTGTTCGATATTGTTTCGTGCCCGTACCCGTAATTGCTGAATATCTGACAGAAAAGGCTGCTTTTCTAGCAAGACAGCGGATAATTTTAGATTATTTTTTTTCATGTGGCGTCTCCCTGTGAAAATGCAGAATAGCAAAAGCAAAAAGCCCGGTTGCTTCAAGCAACCGGGCAATTCTTATGGTCCAGATAGATTAGTGTTTTTCTGGCATAGGCTTCTTATAAGGATCGCTGCTTTTATCAGCGCCCTTATCGGTGCCACAGTCGCTGCCATTTTCCTCGTTCTCTTCGTCTTCAGGGCGAGCCGACTTCTTGGACGGATCAAATCCTGCCTTCTGCGGATAAGCGTCCTGCTTGTTCTGCCGGTTCTGCTGACCGAACTGACGGTTCGCATCTGGATTTGTGGCGCGAACGTCGGGTTGGTCCTTTTGCGGGTTAGCTTGTGGGTTGGAGGTCATGATATTACCCTTTCTTTTGGTTAACGTGAATTTCCTGCACTAACATCTCCTTCTGAACGATGCTGGGCCGGAGACAAGCGACGTTAGGCGCCTAGGTATATAAAAGCTGTCTTGGGACACCCCTAAATATATAAAAATATCAAAATCCTTTTAAATATTGCGCAAGAAAACAAGGAGATAAGTCTACATCGAGAACATTTGATGTTTGCCATTCACCCCCTTCTCATGGATGAATGCAGCTTATACATCCCCACATACCCTAGGACACAATGCGAGCATGTCACGCCGCAAGACATCATCAAAAAAGCAACCGCCCTCATAAGCGAGCGCCCATAGCACAATAATTTCGCACACGATTATAAGTCTGATATCCGAATTTTTTATCGAAACCGAGGCCTTATGCTTCGTTGCCTATTCCGGCACCGGCACATCGAAGCCATTGAGTGTCACCGAGACCATGCAATAGAGGCCAACAAGATAGATCAACTCCGCAGCACCGCCTTCGCCAAAACGAGCGATGGCTTTTTGATAGACGAGTTCTGGCAATACCCCGCCACGGTTAAGCGACGACGCTACATCGTAGGCGATCGATTGATCTTCATCAAGATTTGCCGGACGCTGGCCAGCTACGATCGTCGCTATCGTGTCGTCATCCAGTCCGCGCAACTCAGCCATCAGCACATGTGCATAAAGCTCATAGCCCGAATGATACCTCGCACCTGTGACGAGGATGGCAATCTCGCGTACAGGTTTCGGTAGAGTCGGTGCGGTGGAAAGCGCCTTGACCAGTTCCCACATAGGGCCGCCGATTTTGGAAAAGCGCAACCATGGATTCCAGGGCCCAATCAAGGCGCCATCTTCGCGGATGGCCTTGAAGCCCTTGAAATTGGTTTCGATCCCACTTTTCATATCGTTGTAAAGCGGCTTTTGCTCTGCCGTAAGATCGACAGGTTCGACGAGTTTTAAGCGCATAACAAGGCTCCAGATGGTTTTAAGAAAAGAAGGACGGATTATTGTCTAGTAGAAGGCTGTGTTCATAAAAAGGCAATAACATCTTCATCTGCGCCAAAAGCGACGAGGCTGAGGTGTACACAGATTTATCCCTAGGGCGTACCGCAGCGGATAAAAACTGGTACTTCTCCGCTAATCTTTTGGTTGGCCATCGATAAGGGACTGTAATACGTTATCTAAGCCCATTAACCAATCTTCGCCGACTGTATGGTGCCTTTTCGTTTACCAAAAAATCCTGTTCGGTTGTAAAATACGGTTAATTTAACTCGAGGCGCCTATCTGATCCCTACGTCCTATCCGTATTCTATCTTAAATCTTGTAACAAACCGTATGCGTTGATATATGGGTAAGCGACTGGTTTTTTATTTTAATATATTTGGGAGTTTATTATAAGCATAATTCATAAGACACGGTTGGTGGCAAGAAATCCGGTACTTACGGCATTTCTTTTGTGCAGCACCACCGCAACGGCGGCTGTAGCTCCAACGAAATCCTTTGATGATGGGCAAGCAGCAATTGCCGCTGCTAAGGCGAAAGATACGTTATGCTTGCCAAGAAGTCCTGGCGGGAAAGTTGCCGCGCGTTTTGATCCTGATTTGACCGACGACAGTACACAAATTGTAGAGACGGCTAGCGTCGACAGTAGTGGGAATATGCATTTTGCATATTGGTTGGTTAAAAATGGATTGGCCAGCGGCAAAATTTCTACGCTTAACAATCCCAAATTGCCCAAGATAAGGCAACAATACGTTTCTGGTAATTTGACAGAAGGTTTAATGGGGATATGGCGTTATGTATACGAACAAGGTTCCAACGCGTTTTTTACAAGCTGTCACTTTTAATCGTTAGTGATCACTGGCAATGTGTAAAACATGTTGTGGCGCCCCATATAGGATGAATTCGTGCACCTCAATATCAACCCCACTGACCTGCCTGAACGAATGTGACACGAAGCGGCACGAGGTCGCCTAACGGCCTTTGCTAAGATGCCGGAGGTAGCGGTTTGTGCATTCCGATGGGAAAGGCTTAAGTGCGCTGTTCGAAGTGAAAAAGTTGTCGTACAGAGGTGTGCTAAACGTCATAAATTTAAGAAGGCAAGCTCGTGCACTGTACAGAAGCCCTAGTTTAGCCAAGGCTCCGGCCGCGCATCGCGGGGTTCGCTGTCAAAGGAGCGTCAATATTAATACTTGTTAACTATGTAAAATGGAAGTTTCCATAAGTAGAGCAGCTTAGTGACAGATTGATATCTTCATGATTGTAATTCAAATGCGCGTTTGTTTGATATAATTTGGGGGTGAGTATTTCAGGATAAAGATCAACTCACAGATTTAAATCGATGGAGACTACCATGACAAGCACAATTGTGAATAATAAACAAATTACACTTAAACATAGTCTTCTCCCGAGAAGTGAAAGGGGAGGAAGTATAGGAGTGGTCAGATCTTCTCAAAGTGGGACATACTATCGAGATACAACAAGAAGTTTGTGGGGTACGCTCGTTTGGGGTGGCCATCTCGAACAAAGAAAGATCTTTGATGATGCTTTGAGAGACAGGTATGTAACGCTCGAGGGGTATAAATTGAATATTCAGCCAACTGTACCTCGTCGAGCATTCAATTGGGCGCGCGATAAATATTTCAAACCGTTGGCCCTAGCTTAAACCACACCCCACTCGTCGACGTATCCGAGATAACCCTCTCTCACAAATCGGGAGAGGGTTATCGGCTTTTAGGGTATCTGCAAAATTAACCGAACTGACTAAGAGTGCCAAGAATCGTCGCTTCAAGGCTGCACGAAAGGGGTGCCGGCATCGTAGCGCGCCTTGGCCGGCAGACCTGGGCCACCACAGCTGTTAGACTGAATCTGCGTTGATCCGGTCGGCGTCACCCACGGCCACGAGTAGGTGCAGGAGGCACCCGCGCTGAAGAAGGTAGGAGCCGATAGATAAATGATTACTTCATTGACCAAAATGAAAGCGACAACTGCAAGTCCCCATCTCAATGGTGGTTTCATTACCATCTCCCGCGTCTCCCAAAGTTCAACGTAATTTACTGATTGCAAGGAGACAAATGCTAATCGACTGCCTATG
>Ga0206839_1072_pt1 | contig 26021 bp, 27 predicted proteins | sample Alteio_BWOrgCont_27_FD_152883 | JGI IMG/M metagenome (GOLD analysis project Ga0206839, IMG submission 152883) | Enriched cells from forest soil in Barre Woods Harvard Forest LTER site, Petersham, Massachusetts, United States -... | ecosystem: Environmental > Terrestrial > Soil > Temperate forest >... | reverse complement strand
GGTCCGTGCCCTTGCGCGTTTTGGGAGGACGATGAGGGACGCAGAAAAAAGCGAGATTCAAGCTCAAGCGCATCGGGGCAAAGCTTGAGCAATTCTCCATACGACTTGATCTTTTCAACTGCAGGACGAACCAAATCGGTCAAATAATTATGGACGGACAATGACTCGATTTGCCTGTGCGACTGCGAGGAGGCAACTTCATTATCCTCGCTTTTCACGTGGACGTACTTGGACTCGGCACTCATTGTGGCGCTACCGTTACCCTTGGCGATGGCGTAGGTTTGTGGTATATTGTTTTTGCGTGCGCGCTTTTCGTGACTATAATCCGCGCTCTACACACAACACTCTACAAGAGTAACGCGGTGAGTTGTATGTGCTGCGAATGAGTGATGATAACCACTAAATGGTTGAGTTTTTAGTCAAAAGAGCTCACATCACGAACGAACATGTGACAATATTCGGACCGTGCCACAGAAAAGTTCCGAAAACTTGTGCTTGTCCGTTCTTCGTTGTTCGACTGTTTTCGACAGTGTCCCCACGACCGCATCACAACTTGTAACAAATCGCTTCAACAGTAAGAAAAAAAAACACTTGGCATTACTCTGTCGATTCGAGTAGCTACTAGCCTCCTGACGCTTATTGATTGTTGTCTGTTTGCTGCTCGTACACAGATGTCCCGAAGTGTTCAAAACAAATGGTTGGCCTTGGCCAAGAGCAAAACGCACACACTCGACGCCTACCTAAGCGAGTACACGTGGGTGCAGGAGATTGTATCGCTTTTGCAAGTGCGCGCGTCCTATTTGGCATCCGGAGTCGCTGCACTAGCCGCAATTGCAATCGTGTTTGCGCTTGGTTTGAACGCAGTTTGCAATCTGAGCATGTTTGCCGTGCCATTGTTTTGGATGGTGCATTCTTCCGCCGCAGATAAGGCGTGTGCGGCCTTTTCGGAGCTGTGGACCAATTACTGGCTCGTTTACGCTGCGCTTATTTTGCTTGAATCCTTCATAAACGCGTTTGATTATTGGGTATACGCGTATCCCGTGGTCAAATTCTTATTCTTGACATGGTGCTGCCTGCCGTCGACGCGTGGCGCAGTTACTTTGTGCAAGTTTGTATTTGAAACCGCTTGGTGTGCCGGCTTTGCAACGTGCTTTAGCGCTCCTTGTCCGAGCACTGGCCCCTTGGACAAGCTCGCCACGACTGTAACATCTGCATTTGATCCACCAATGATCGCTTACGCGGATGAATCCAAGTCCGCTTTAATTTCCCAACCGGATTCCCCTCGTTTGGTCGCTCCTGCTGAAGGTGTAACCACTTTGTCATCGTCGTCATTGGAGCAGGTCGTGGATTCTTCCGCAACTGCAGTTGAGGCCGAAACGGCAAACGACACTGCATCCTAAAAAGGGGGATCACTGTGTGCTCCCCCTTGGACCCCCTTTGGGGCTTTCGCGTAGCACGTTGTGTTTAGTTGAGGAGTCGTGCGTGCTTCTTGTGTGTGATGAGAGAGAGACACTTTGCTGCGTGTAACAGTGTGTGTTGAGTTCGTTGTTCATTGCACGTACTATATACTATATTTAAAAGACAGATAATTTGCGTTCTCAAAGCATACGTATACAATTTTTGAGGGTCTCGGGCGGGTCATGTTGATCAGTCGACCAAGTAGGCGAATACACCAAGCTTCCCGCGTACATAGTCTGACGCTTGTGGAGGCAAGATGCGGGTAAGCGTGGCGTTCGACGGGCCAACCGTGTTTGCAACCTTGCCTTCCGAGAGTCCAGGAGCAATGAGTGCAGAACCAATGGAAGGAGGAGATGGTGCGATAACAGATTTGGTGTGGTAGGCATACCATTGCCGCAATTTGGGCCGAATGAGATGCGTGACAATGTCAAGCGCGTCACTTAATGACCACGACCACGATGGCTCCAAGCCATCATCAGAAGCACTTTTGATTTCCAACTTGACTCCCCGTGTTGCTCCCGATATCGACGTAGATGCCGATGTTGGTGCCGATGTTGGTGCCGATATTGGTGCCAATGTTGGTGCCGATGTTGGTGGCGATGCTGGTGCCGCTGTTGGTGCCGGTATTGGTGCCAATGTTGGCGCTGATGCTGATATCGTTCCTGATCCTGACCGTGATCCTGATCCCGACGCCGTCAACCCGTTGATCACCGGCGCGTTAGCATCGGAAGTATCGCGAGCAATGGCGTCCTGATCGATTTCCAAAATGACAAACGACAAATTTTGTGTGCCGTCCCACTTTAAACGCTTTAGGACAGCGGCAGCCTCTTTGGACCACGATTTTGACTTCCACTCTTGCGACTCGACGAGGCGGCCGCACCAACGCGTGTAAAGTGTGAATGTCAATACACCGGTAGGATGTTTCTGCATCACACTTTGAACTGTCTCTTGACTGCAAATCAACGCACGGTGCGCAAAATAAGCCCTCACGGCCGCGTCCCGAAACGCGATTTCGAGTTGCGAGGTTGTATCCGGATCGTTCATCGTGAGTACGTGGAGTGTCGATAAAACAGTTGTCTTTGGCACGCAAAATTCTGTTGTTAATCAGCAACACGAGACGAATCAGCAGCGAACAATGCACGTGCCATTTTGGTTTCATGAATTTCGCTGAAAACGTGACGATTCGCTAGCAACTTGCGCACAGCGACCGTAACTATCGCACAATAATCCGTTCGTCGTGCCGTGCGGATTGTAAAACGTTTCGGCAGGCATTCGAACTTGGTGCTTAACTAATTGCAGCGAAGCAGGCATTACCATCAACCAGGTACAACACAAAAAAGAGCTCCTAATAGCGATGACATTAAACGCATTGCAACTACAGGGTACGTGGAGGGGTCAAAAAAAGAGCTATACTCCACTCGACAGTGATGACCAATAAAATCGTTCGGCGGTGTGCGGAGGAGTGTCGCGCGAAATGAACGGGACCCATCTCACGTGGTTTGGGTCACCGGCTTGAGACTTCACGATGGGACTGTCGTCGTATCGATGGCTATCAAACTCACTTTGATACAAGCGGATGAACATATGCAGATGCGGTCGTGCGTTGCAGACGCCCAGAAAAATTTGTTCGTCCATCCATTCGTCAAGATCGGGATCGGTGCCTTCACTTCCATACCACTCATCACCTTCGTCGCCTGCTATGACGAGCAGTTCTAAGTTGGGCAAAATAGTAGTGTCACGCTGCAATTTTTGCAACCAGTTACGAATTTCACTGGTTATACGCCCCGAGGTAATGCGAGGGTGCAAAACGATGGATCGCAACTTGGAAGACGCTGCAAGAAATGCCAACGAGAAACCAATCTCCTCGTCGGATAGGTAGTGAAAAAGAATCTGGGAGTACACACGCACGCGACGAATACACCGTGTACGGTATGTGGTATCGGCAAGCAGTTTCGTGGCGAGTATGCAAGACACCAAAGCATGTGTTTGTTGGTACCTCAAAGTTTTCCAAATTGGGCAGAATGCTCGGATTGACAAACTGAGTGACAGCGTCGTAGATGTGAACTCGACGTACACTGACGGGCAAAATGTAAATCCCGACTTCGAACTCGCGTTCAGTGAAGATGACGGTATCCAAAGCAGTACATGCCCTCAAGTCCAACACCTTTGGGTCATGGTCCGTGACAGGCTCCGAGACAGGATCACGTTCAGACAAGTGTAGATGCTTCAATGCCGGAAAGCATTCAGGAACGAGGTCATCGAAACGACCCTCACATTCCAAGTGCGTCAGATTAGGCATCGACAAAAAGAGCAACCGTGTACGTGCACGGTCCAATGAAAAGTCACGGTGAAGTTGTTGACGCACATTGAATCGAAAAGACGTCAGGTTTTTGAAGAAACTACCGCGTTGCAGCAAACCAAAAGTTACAGAGTCGCAAGCGGTGGACGATGCGATGTCTACGGCTAAATGAAGCGACAGTAAATTGCGACGACATCCTTTCAAGCTTTCAAAGAATTCACCAAACTCAACATAGCCGGCAAAATTGACATGCAATTCACGCAAGTTTTGCGGCATTGTAGGTAGTGTGCGGTGCAGAAAAGAGCCAACAAGCGTTGCTATGATGCGATCAATGTGAGAATCGTCGGTAATCACCAAAGTTTGCAGAGAATTGAACCACTTAAACTTCTCCGCGGCCGGCCACCCCAAAGCCCATTTAGGCATTTTCGATACATACTTGCGAGCGCGAAGCCCACAGGTTGGCGTTGTGAGACAGACACCAGGTGCCTTGAGGCAAAGAGACAATATGGCGTTCAAGTTCCAACAACAGCAAGCCAAAGCAACGTGTGACGCCAAATCCAAAAGCGATGCCACAGTATCGCCCAAAAGGTCATCGGGAAGTTGAACCAATTTAGCGCGCTGATACCGCCACGCCGGTCGCTTCCGCTTTGACGACGCGACAGAATGTAATCGAACTTTGGCAGACATGAAAGATCAAGTGAATGTTGTAAACAGAACCAAAAGATGAAGCCCGCTTCTTGATCAGTGTCGCACCAGAGGAATTCGGTATTCGGTACAGGACCGAGCACACGAAAACCGAAACCAAACACCCGGTTCGACACGATGCGCGTGATTGGCGGTCGGGTAAATTCTAAAGCTTTGTAAGTCGCTTGCTTGCTAATCTGAACGAAAAAAGTGTGCGACACACGATTGAATGGCGCTATTGTTCACAAACGTCCCAACATCGCCACTGAAGCCGGCAGACAGTCAAACGTGACACGCAAAATGTTTACATTGGCCACAAACGAATCAACACAGTAGTGTACGAGTGTACGCTTGGCCAAAAAAAACATGTACCGTTTTGTTGCTTAAAATCGAGTGATGCAGTGAGCATCACGCCCGTGATGACGGACCACGCAGTTGGATTGCCCAGTTGTGTGATATTGGGACCAGTGTGTCGTACCGAATATTCCGTACCGATTCATACTCGATCATGGAACTGGATACCGAAATACCGAATTGGTTCGGTATGACACACTGATTGGAACAATGCGTGTATGCGTGGCTAGATATCAGGCGCGTCTCAACGACTCGGCGCTCGATAGTCAACGAGGCCAAGAACGTGCCATTTCATTGCTCACTATTTTGGTGGGATTCGCACAGGAATTTTATCACAACGCGTCATTTTGTCAAACAAAAGTACTCGCCTCTTGAGTTCTGCGACAAACCGTACAACCCCTTGTTCATGTGTTTAGCGTGGTCAAAGGTAGCATCCGGCATCCAAACGTTAGATACAACATGGCCGACTCGCGAGACACCCGTTTGTATAGCAGTGTAGCAAGCACGTGCTCGCCACCCCAAAATATCAAATCATCTGTCAAGTTCTAAAGGTTGACTGCGCTGCCGCATTTTGCGCTGTGGACTGTCGTGATACATTGCCGTCGTCGTGTGCCGTGAATTTGACGAGTCCTTTCTTACCCAAGCACCATCACATTTGTGTTTGCGCTCTTATATGTCTGCGCTGCCAAGCAACGTGGCATATGACGCCTCCGCTCTTGTTCAAACATGCAAATTTGCGCGTGTTTTTGTGCGGCAGGTTTTAAAGCGGGAGTGCAATGGCACTATCGTTGAAAGAAGATGATGTGAAGCTCATGTTGGCGGCCAAGTGCCACTTGGGAACGGTCAACGTCGATTCTAATATGCAACACTATGTCTTCACTCGCCGTCGTGATGGTTGTCCAGTTGTCCTGCCGTACTTTGCTGTAGTCTGTTTCATATCCTTGTCTGAGAAACGTTCGAGTTGATGACTGGATTACGCAGGTGTGCATCTGATTAACTTGGGCAAAACGTGGGAAAAGATCCAACTTGCCGCGCGTATTATTGTCGCCATTAACAATCCTGAGGAAGTTGTCGTTGTTTCGGCCCGTGATTATGGGCAACGAGCGGTGTTCAAATACGCGCAGTACACGGGTATCATGTTTATATATTCCGTCCTTCTTGGTTTGTGCTTGAACGAATTTGACTTATCTTTTGCCGCCACGTTAGGCGCGCAGTACATTGCGGGCCGCTATACTCCTGGCACATTTACCAATCAAATTCAGCGCAAGTTCCTTGAACCACGTTTGTTGGTCGTGACGGATCCCCTCACTGACCACCAACCCGTGAAGGAAGCATCGTATGTCAACATTCCTACGATCGCGCTCTGCTCAACGGACGCACCGATTCGGAATGTTGACGTGGTCATTCCGTGCAACAACAAGTCAATTCACTCGATCGCGCTTATATACTGGTTATTGGCGCGCGAAGTTCTGCGCATGCGTGGGCTGATCTCTCGGCGTGAAAATTGGGACGTCATGGTATAATAATCATTGCGCGTGATGTCCTTCTTCCTCGTCACCTTGTGTTTAATGTGCATTGCATGCGTGGCTGCTCGTTCAGGTGGACTTGTTCATGTACAGAGAACCCGAAAAGACAGGAGGGATCAAGGAACCTGAAGTGGAAGCCAAGGAGTTTATCGAAGTACCTCCCGACTATGGTCGAGGTGATGTCGATTCCGATGGTGTCGTTGCGGCAACCACAACGGTAACTGTGCTTCTACCATATGCCGTATACCATATGAAACCGTGTGCATGCAGTTCGCAAGTGCCCAAGTTCCAGGTGGCGCTGAATGGAAATTACAAAATCCCATTGGTTGGGATGGGCAGGGCAGCGGTGCTCGTTCCCCTTAGACCCCTTCGCGCTGTGTGGGATCTCCGTATGGGCGCGGTGTTGTAATTGGAATGTTTAATTACAACCGAATATCAAATTCTGTTCTTCCAATTGAACTCAATAGTGTTGTTGATTTGAGCGTCGTTGGCGTCGGTGCAACATCATGAGGTTCATTGCGACAAACGCTAAAATAGTGAATCATTTTGTGATCCATATAATCACCCAGTGGGGATCCATAAGGGGTTCACCCCTTATTTTTGAACTCGTTGATACAAATACAAAGAGTAGAGAGCGGCGGGGGGATTTTTTTTCTGGGTTGTGGTATTTGTCTTGTCACACGCACTTGGTCAAAAGGCGGAAGAAAAAAAATATAAATGCTGCATCACACCGGTAGCACCAACAATGGCAGCAAAGTGTCGAGTCAGGAGAAAGTAGTGATTGGCATTGTTTACCCGCTGCTAGCGTTTGTCAGCAACTCGATTTGGACGTCTACAACGTCCATCACCACTCCGCTTTTGGATTACTACAACATCACAAGCACGGTAGTGGGTCGGTTCCCAAATCTCGTCTTTAGCGTCTTGTTCCTCATCCTAGGGCCGACGTCGGCGTGGGTAACGCGTCGCATTGGTATCCTTTGGACCCTGTTTTTATCCTCAGCGGTGATGACTGCAGGTTGCTTTTTCTCATCGCTCGCGGCGAATGGATTCTTTTGGCTCATGTTGGGAAGCAGTTTAGTCGCGGTTACTCAACCGTACATTTTTTCCAACACTTCAACAGTCGCGCTAATGGTAGTTGGAGCCGGAAATCAAGGAATGTACATTGGTTCCGCAAGCGTCGTTGGATCTGTTGGTACCGCGTGGGGTTTCGCCGTTTCCATTTGGTTGATATCCGACGCGACAGACTATGGGCATTACTTTCCAAGTATCGAACTCTTGTATCTCGCCATGAGCGGGACTTGCACTGCGGCACTGCTCGTCGTCGTTTTACGTCGGCGTGCTGCGGGACGTTTGGCAGGATCCACCAGTGGATCTGGATCTGTAATTGGCGGCGCTGGCACTGAAGGTGAGCACGTAACACAAAGCGGAGCAGCCGCATCAGACGTGCCCGCGGCCGAATCACTGCATTCCATGCATCGGCAGATGATGCCCCCGGTAGAGAACAAGTACAAAATTGCCACATCGGTTCTCATTGCTGCAATTTTGGGAGGCATGTCCAACGCCGTCACGGTAGTGTTGGAGCAAGTCATGGAACAGGAAGATGGACGATCCGACTATGATGTATTTGTTGCGGGTGCGCTTTACTTGATCCCATCCATTCCCACTGCGTTCGCGTTTGGTTATTGGATGGACATCACGTCACACGAAACCGCGGTTGTCGCGGGTGTGTACATTTCCACTGCGCTGTTGCAGGTAGTTGTCTTGACGTCTGGCATCTCGTTACCATTGTTATACACTGCATTGACCGTTTACGGCGCGACGACCAATGTACTGAGCACCGTATGCTTGCCGTCGAGTAATCGTTGGGCCAATGGGAATCACGCCAAGCTCATCAACACGACGCTCTCGTACCTCAACAACCTATTCTCCTTTGTCCTGACCGTGTTGTTCTCGGTAGTTTCGGTCCAAGTGTCGACAGCACTCAATTGGGCACTGACGGCATTTAGTCTTGCCGGAGCAATCGCGCTATGCTTTATGCGTACTGCATAAAGGAAACACACCTGGAGCATTTAACGTGACAAAAAATGCAAGGTGAGCCGTTCAACGTGACAAAAAACGCGAGGTGAGCCTTTTAACGTGGCAAAAGATGCACGGTGAGCCATTTGACGTAACAGGATTTGCGTTGGATCCCGAGAGACAGAAAATGCCCAAGTAGAGTAACAGTCCTTTCTGACGCGCTCTGCACTCATCGCACCCATATAACAGTAACAATGTTGTGGAGATGCGGCCCACAAAGTAGTAATCACATGTTTTTGACCTCCAAAACAAACACAGGACGACGGTGTTGCAACTCGTGAACAGACACTTTGTACATTGCAGTGGGTCGCACTGAAACAGTTGGCATATTGTTTATTTTGGTGTCCATCACGATTGTCCCGATATCGAATTGCACAACACACCGCGTCGGCTGCGCTAGGTCCGTAACGATCTTGTGTCTGCGAAGCAAGCGTGCATCGAACCATCCTTTGTTATGCGGCGCAACGCACAAATCGTTGAGGATGCACGTACTTTGTTCGCAAATTCGTTCGGCTCGTGTTGCCGTACAATGTGGAACAAGATGTACCAGTTTACGCCTGCGACATTGAAAAGCAATCCACGTTTGGTAGTGCGAGTGTCTATAGCGATTTGTTACTTGTGTTGGTTGTGGGGTATCGTGCTCACATTAAATATATTCATTACTTTGTCTCCTTTGGAACATTCGATACGAGACAATCGCACCAATGCGCACTTCAAATTGTGGTCATACTGGCTCATCATCGGCTTATTGCACTCGCGCCGTGACAATGACGATAATAACGTCGGTACTGATAGTCGCGCTGATACAATGAGGTTGAGCGTCGTTGCTTTCGATTTGATCAAAGTCATGGTTTGGTACATTTTTTGGCATTGGTCGCCGACAAACCGGGAATTGGATGAGCTTGCCAACAAATTGTTTGCACGGATGTCATCGGGCGTATCCATTGCGTCCTTGTCGCTGGCGTACTCGAAACTGTGGGCTTGCCAAAAGCGAAACATTGTGGTCGCAAACGGCGCGGCTTTGCTTGAAGCGGTGAAAACGGTTCGTTGCGAATTGTGTTTGGAACCCAAGATCGGTTGGCTAGCGGTAACCTTGCCCATTTGCAGGCACTCGTGCTGCGTACCGTGTCTCAAGAATCTGTTGAACGCGTACGTGAGCGACCGTACAAAGTATCCACTGCGGTGTTTCCATGAACGTTGCACAGAACGTTTGCCGCGTATCCTGGTCGAACCGATCTTGACCGAGAGTGACTTGCGAAAATACGATCGCTTCACACTACAGAGCACGCGACTTACCATGGATTGCCCGGATTGCAATGACCTTGTTGTTTTAGACGCCGATCAATCACATCATCGGCAACTTGTTGAGGCCAACAATCACAAGTCAAATGCACCTGTTCTTAAACCACCAACAGGCACCGTTTTTTGCAAATCGCACCATCAACTCGGCGGTGATAATTCTGACGCGACGAGTGCCACACTGCGGACTGAGCCAATCCAGGCGCAGTGCAAAAATTGCGGTTGCGTGGTTTGTACCAAGTGTCGCACGCGCTTCCACGTCGGTCACAAATGTGGTGGCACCATCGCCAAGACAGAACTTGAACGGACAGAGTGTGCGCACGAAGCCAAGCAAAAAGCGCAGTTGGTATATCAAAATGGATTTCAATGCTGCCCAAACTGCGGCATTGTCGTTGAAAAGCTGAGCGGATGCAATCACATGCAGCACGTATGTCTCTTCCGTGCTCGCGAAGTGTCCTCTTCTGCACCCAAATTGTACCCCGGCTTACTTGAGACTAACAATGCTAATGAATCAAAGTATGTAAGTGCAATCCATTTTTGCTATTGTTGCGGCGCGCAGTTGGATCCCACCAACTCTACACTCGATATTCGTGGAAAGCTACATTTTCCCAACGGTTCTTACAAGCCATGTTCCGCGGCGAAGACCAAGGCCAATGATGGGCTACTTAGTAACAAAAGTATCGACGGTCCTATTCACGCTGCAGCGGAGAGTGTCGCAAAGACGAGAAGGAGACGTTCGGGCAAACGTTGCGTTGTTCAATGATCAACACGCTTTGGTGCGCGCCGATATAACCAGATCCTGATCCTAAAGTACCGACTTATTTTGGTGACAACACAGGACGTCTGCTATTCCTCCCTAATTTCACAGCTTTCCATGGCACGTTTGCCTTTGATATTATACTCCCTTTCCCTTGCATCATGTCACGCCAAAATGTCTCGGAAGGCACCGTCTCTTAACAACTAAAGTTCGCTGAGGGCATCACCATCGCTCCATTCAATCCATTCGCGCTTCAGCGCATGTTACGTACAAAGAAGGAGTGCTTCTTCGTGCACAATTCCCAATGTCGAGAGAATGCATGGAGCAGTCGAACAGAGCAAACAGGTACCAGGTACCTTCGAAACAAATTAAGCGTCGCATAGTGCATAGTGCAAAAATGCAAACATTGCTGATTGTAAAGAAACGACCGCAAAACTTCAAGAGACGAGAACCATACACCGTACGCGACACAAACAGATTTTGTTAGATTTGCGGCCAAAAAGATGGGTGAAGTACTCGTCATTCATGGAGCCATGCTCACGAAACGATCGTTGCGTGTGTTGATTGACTCGTTTTTGGACCAAGACATCGACGACTCGTTTGACTTTTCTATTCCACGCCCTTTGCCGAACACACACTGTCAAATATGGGAACTGCCACCTCCACTTGGGACGCAGGTACAAACGCGCTCACTTGCACAAATGCACGCGCATCCACATCGTGGTAAACGCAAAACGGCCTTGGTGTGTAAAGCATTTACTTTACCACTCGATGCGCCTCCGCTCGTCAACACTGCAGTGAAACTCAAGGCTCCCGCAAAATCGCAAATTCGCGAAATCAATCATTTCCTCAAACAAATCGATTGGATGCCGCGAGAGGATACACGAACGTGCTGTGCTGCGCGCACAGAGCTCACGAATATTTGCCCCGCATTGGCCAAGACAAAGAACGCCAAACGAAGTACTCCCAATGCTCTAGACATTATTTGTGCTTATTTGGTTCGCCGACCCCACCGACCACGTTACGGCACATTCTTGCAGTTGTGTGCCGCGCAAAATAGCATTATTGATCCATCTCCGCATGTCACTTCACGACAAACCACGTAATTGTGTAGATTATTAAAATGTAACCAACTGACTCCCCCAAGACAAACGAATAAACTGCAGGTGGGAACAAAGCACGTGCACATGTTTTCTGCACGCTCACGCACAGAATACGCGGGTGTAATTGAAGGAGAAGGAGTAGGAACAGGAACGCTGTGTCAGGGTTAAGGACATGGACGAGCGAGCATGGCGATCCGATTTTAAAGTGGGAACTCAATTGGATGCTTTGGATGGGCAGCACAAATGGTTCATTGCACAAATTGTGGATCTGCGCTCTCCAAAGGACGCACCACGTCAGATCCGCATCAACTACTTGAATTGGGGTGACAAGTGGGACACTTGGATTTCAGTGTTGTCTCCTTGCATTGCCCCACTTGGAATGCATACTCGGTACGCTTCGGATGGCATTGCCAACAAGAAAGGAGGTTCGTGCTTTCGCCACCGTCCACCCTTTTGCTTTTCATTGTGTAACATATCTCTTTCATCTGCGCTGCCGTGTGTGGTGCACATGTCGCAAAGTTGCAAACTCGTAATGATTGTATGTGCGTGTGCAGTCGATCTCGATTTTCGTGATAATAATGAAACCATTATTGTGCGCGAAATATTTGAGCCAGATAAACCTGCAGCAAGTAACGATGCGACTGTTAACACCCAACCAAGAATTGCAGCAAACTCGAACGGGAACGCATCGTTTTTTCTCAATGTACCGGTGGTGCCCGTGTCCACATATGTGGCAGCTGCGGCGGCATCGGCGTCGGCATCAGCATCAGCATCCTCGGCAGCGTCTGCGTTCGATTCCTTCCAACCTTCCCTACTTCGTTCTGTTCTTGATGGAGCACGTTGGCGAATGACAGAGCGTATCCCGGAACCCGTTCCAGAGGAGCGGCCAATCCAGCGCAACACAAACGCTTCTCCATACGCGCTGCGTCCTCGCGCTCCGTCTGGTCTCGTGGCGCCTGCAGTTTCAAGAACAAGGGCAGGTGCGACTACCGGCCGGACAGTAAGTGCGGCGCAGCGGGGAGGTGTTGCGACGAGTTTACCTCGAGCTACGTTCGCGGTCAGTCGTCAACAAAGTTTGAGTGGCACACACGGTTCGATTTCGGAATCATCTTCATCATCTGGTTCTGTCGCAGTCGCATCTGGTCAGTCGTCCTCTCAGGTGCGCTCTGATGATATTATTTTATATACCTCGCGTTTATATTCCTGTTCTGGCCTTGTTCTGGTCGTGTTATAACCGTGTTTTGGCCGTGGTCATCATCACCTTTTGTATCAACCATTACCGTCGTTGTAGCAGGCGCCAAGTTCTGATGTCGTCATATCAGCAGCGTCTATACCGGCCATGTCCGTACCGTCGTCGTCGGCGCCGCAAACATCTGCACCATCACTCTCGTCGCTGTCACCGTCATTGCAATCGCAACAATCGCAGTCCCAGTCTTTGGCAGCAACAGAACAAGCATTGCAACAATTACAAATTTCTGGCGCATCACCATCGCTGCAATCAGCGCAACAGCAAGTGTCATTCGGATCAAGATCTTTGGGTGCAGCTGCGTCTGTCATCGAATCTATCGTCGCATCGTCAAGCGCTCTTGGCGCCACATCGTATGATTACTCAATCGTCACCATGTGCCATTCACCCAATATGGTGTGATGTTGTAGGGACGGGCGTTGGGCTCGAGAAGCTATTGCTGAATCGAGCGCGCAAGTAGGTGTGGATTTGGGTGCAGTTCGTGCTTCTGCAGCAGCAGTAAGAGGTACTCAAGTAGGTGGTTCCACACAAACGGCGCAGCAGCAACCGGTGATGGCGACACCAGTTCGAAATGCTGGACCTCAAGCGGCACCACGCGCATCGTCTTCTGGCGCGAACCAAATGGCAAGTTTGGGAGTCTTGAGCTTGTCTCGGGAAATAGTGGGTTCGCTTTTGAGCGCTGCGACCGCCTCCAGTGATAGCGACAGTGACGAGGAATACGAATTTCAGGACCCCAGTCACGTCAGAGGATCTGCAGCGGTTTCTTACGTTGGAAATGCGTCATCGGAACGTGAACAAAAGGGTGAACCCTTGCAGAGTGTAGACGAATCTGGTCCGTTTTCTGTCGATCTGAGTGATGTCTGAGACTTGGTAAAGTCCAACTCTAAGAAAAACTCACATCTCTCTAAACCGCTCAATGCCTTGCGTGCTCATTAAGGCGCAATCCCGTTTCTATTTGCCTTGTTGTATCATCATGGTGTACTTGTTTTGCGCGAGTTTGGCGTGCGCGCCGGTGCACGAGTCACAAAATCGACGGTATCACTCTCGCCACGGCGTCAGTATGCAGGGCCAGAACGTTCTTCGAGAGTACGGCACTTTAGTCGCCGGGCTATTTCTGTCACAATCACACTGATGGTTGGTACGTGTATGGCACTTTTAAAAAACGCCATAAATCACAAAAAAGAAGAGACTTGGCACCAACTCTTGGTTGACGGCACGGTACGGTATTCGTGGGTGCGTGAAAAACTTGTGAAAAACGGTAGCGCATAAAAAAGCGTGGTTTGAGTGAAAAATGGCAACTGTATTAAAAACGTCAATGGACGTGCCGAGCAAAGATGTCGTGACCAAGACGGTGCATGTGGATGGAGGTGATGTGGTTCGTAAATGGCTTGTTCAGCACGCCTTGTCCGTTCTTGGAGATTTGGAATTCGCACGCAATCGTGACGTTGTTGGTAAAGATAGTTCGTGTGGTAGCATTCGAATTCGTCCGGATGCTCGCAATCCGAACGCCGTTCATTTTACTGGGCCTTTAAGTGTTCTGTCGTCGTTTTTAGCCGGACTGTCCGGTGCATTTGGTGCCACTGTTTTATCTGACAAGCAAGGAAAATATCATTCACATTGTCGCTTTGCACGTGACATTAAGCCAAGAAGCACAACCACTTTTGCCGAATCAAAAGGCGTCAAGGGTGATGACAAGAAGTCAGTCAAAAATAGCCTATTTAACCGTGCTTTCGGACCACGCAAAAAGCCGGCACAACAAGCTGCAAACGCTCAGCCGAGTCGTCTATCGGACCACAGCGACAGCTCGACTGATTCCCCGCTTGTCGAATTGGCTTCGGGGCTTCGCAAATCGGCCACACGATTAGGGTTGTCGAGTAAATCAGTTGAGCCTCGAACGCAGCAACCAAACGCGTCAACAACGCCGACTGGGACGTCCGGTTCTTCAAATGCAACGACGACATTGCTTCCAATCCTTGGAACGGTACCTACCTCGTCGCCAGGATCATTGCCTTTACCGGTGCCAGCTCCTGCACAAGGCCCAGTGTCGGTGGTTATTTCTGCACCTGTACCAATATCAGCACCGCCGCTACAAACACCACCAACTCCGCCGTCTGCTCCAATCGTGCCAACAGTACCACCAACAGTACCACCAACAGCACCAACGGCACCAACGGCACCAACGGCACCCCCTGCACCAACAGCACCCCCTGCACCAACGGCACCAATAGCACCAGCACCAACACCAACGCGACCACCGGCACCAACAGCACCTCTGCATAGCGCAACATGGTGGGCCGAGTACTACAATTTCCCTCCATTAACAGCACAAATGTCATTGAACCCCGCTCCTGTTATCGCAGTTATTTCATTAGGAGGCGGCTTCCTGCAATCGGACCTTGACAAGTATTGGCAAAGCACCGTCACGCCTCTTTCGCCCACGTCTCGACTGCCCAAAGTTGTTGCGTTACCAGTTGGTGGCCATATAGTTGTGCCTGCGTTTACAGGTCAAGGAGCGGATGGAGAAAACACTCTTGATCTAGCCATTGTAGGTGCCATTTGCCCTTCTGCGACGCTCTTGTTCTTGTCGGCCCCCAATACGGATTCGGGATTTTACAATGCAATTGCTGCCGCTGTTTATGGAATCACGGTCGCAGGCGTGCTATATCAACCAAGTGTCGTGTCGATATCATGGGGCTCTCCAGAAAGTCAGTACGATTTGGCAACATTGCAAGCATTTAACACGTTGCTTCAAGCAGCCGTAGCGCGTGGTATTACTGTAACCGTTGCCGCGGGTGACGACGGTAGCAACGATGCCGATACGTCGGACGGTTTGCCCCATGTCGATTTTCCAGGTTCATCGCAATGGGTCGTATCGTGTGGAGGGACGACAGTGCAGGATAACGGACAGGAAACTGCGTGGTCATACGACCCCGATCAAAACTGGGGCACGGGTGGTGGTTGCAGTGCGATTTTTCCCAAACCCACGTTCCAACTTGGTGTTGTGCCCGCGACTGGACCCGTTGGTGCGCCTGTTGTTGCCGTTGCAAACGCATCATCATCTTCTGTCGCTAAAACCATGTTAGCTCCCTCATCTCCATCACCTCTGGTGCCAGTGACATCCCAACCTCAAATCGGGCGCAGCGTACCCGACTTGTCTCTGAACGCAAACCCTCAGGTTGGATGGGTGGTTCGCTTTGCGGGGTTTGAAGAATCGGTCGGTGGCACAAGCTGTGTCGCACCTGCCTTGGCGGGATATGTTGCGCGACTTGGTCTCATGGGTTTGACGTTTGCCAGCGTAGGTGGCTTCTTGAACGCGGTCTATTCTGTCTACAAGAGCAGTGACGCGACAACGAGAGCAACCATGTTCAAGGATATCACAATTGGCAGCAACGATAATGTTAATTTGCCGAATTTGTACAATGCATCTACCGGTTATGACTGGTGCACCGGTTTGGGTGCGTTTAACGGCACAAACTTGGCTAATGCATTGCGTTCGCTTGTCGCAACCGCGATAGTACGGAAGCCCTAATTGTGCTTCCTTTTTTGTGTACGACGATCGATTTGTTTGTTCAACTGGCGAGAGCGTCACGATTGATGCTGGCGGTGACTACGAGGAGTCGATGGACAACTAATCTCGCAAACATGAGCGAAATACCACCAAAGTGCATCGAGTCAACAAAGCAATCCATACACTTGGTGGCGTGAGTAACATGTAACGCCATCAGCCACAATGTTCCAATCGCACAAAAATAACATCTAGTCCTGACTCTTGTCCATCATCGCCATCACTAGTCGCCACTGGCTTTGGACGTGTGACAATTGCTAGAAAGTGTGTAATTCAGAGTTGTTGAACCAAGACGGCAAATCGATCAATCAATGCAAGAATTGAACAATTACGCATGCACTACGCTGTACGCGTGTGGAATAGGGGAAGGCACACTAGTTGTTCGTTTGTGCTTAGACATAAAATAAAACATTTATTTTGCGTCATTATAAAAATCATAGAGCAAACAACCCACCCACACCATATACTATGATAATGTTTGGCGTAGTTTTCGCTTTGCTTGCGATCATTTGCTCCAACGGCATCGGCGTCCGCGCGCAGCCCGCGTCTTCTCCTACTTGGACTGAACTCACCACGGCACTGCCGTCGGGCTGCACCTTTGGATATCAGGTAATGTATTCACTTCAAGCTGTCAACTCGGGCTCGTACATTCAGTTCATTATGTGTGCGGACCCATTTGGCTTGTCGTTCTACCCAAATGAATACGATGGCAGTTGTACGTTCTGTACGAGCGCTCCAATCTCTTTGGATGCAGGAGCGGATTACAGTTTGTTTGCAGCAGATGTCGCGGGCAATTTGTGGGTAAACGACGGCGCCAGTTCGTTCTCTTCTTTAGCCAAGGCTAATTCCAATTTTGCAGTTCAAGTGTCAATCGGAAGTGCAGCTTGGTTGGCCTACATCGATGCGGATGGCAACGCGTACTATCTAAAGGGCGGTCTGTCGGGAGGCGCGGGTTGGTACACGCTGCCCAACGGGTACAACACCGACATCTCCATCGGGCGAGATGGATACTGCATAACGTTGGAAACGAATGGTGCCAACAAGTATTACATTTGGCAACAATTGTCCGCTGGAGCTGGCGCCATTACATCGGGAACGTTGCCATCTGGATTCTACCCGACGGGCACAAGTGTATTTGACTCTTACAACGTTATTGCATGGACGCAGACGGAAATGGCTTGGCTGACGGGCGGTCTTAACACTGGCAATTCCTGGAAAATATTGTCGACACCCGGCGACCCGGATATGAGCACCAGCGTCGGATCTATGTTTTATCCATCTTTGGGCGAAGGACTCATCACGTTCATCTACAGTGAACACGGGCCGTATATGACCACATTTGCTGGCGCAGGGTGTGTGAGCACGTGTGAAGCGGGCACCTACGCAAATTGCGGTACCACCACGTGCATCGACTGCCCAGGCGGAACCTTCTCGAAGGTCGTTGGTGCGACTTCTCTATCCACGTGTGACGATTGCGGTGCCGGACTTTATTCGGAATATCCCTCTGGATCCACGAACTGCATGTTTTGCGCCGGCGGGTATCAAACTCCCGGGCCTGCCGCGACGAGTTGCTCTCAGTGTCCGCCCGGCTGGTACACTCCTGAACCGTTTGGCGGTCAGACCACGTGCTACTGGTGTTTGGAAGGCACGTATTCAACTACGGCTGGCGGCAGCTCAGTGTCATCGTGCCTCGGCTGTCCCGATTGTTATTGGTCATTGTCCGGAGCGACATCCTGCTTTCTATGCCTGCCTGGTCCCGATCGTCCCATGTGTGCCGCAGTAGGAAGTGACGGTAATTGTTGATCACGAATGACCAATGGCACTCCTGAATCAGAATCCTTTGTTTAGGCTGTGCTGCATCAAATGTATCAAATGTAGTCTTTTGGAATAGAATAACAACATTCATTATGGACTTTGGGAATAACACAATCCAACGCATCGACGTGCGCAAAAGCATTGCAGAGCGGGAAAGAATCAAAGCATCAGTGTCAAGGAACGGAATGTAAGTGCGCCATTTTTGTTATTGACATCGACACCAGTGTGTGTCGTATCAAGTATCTCTTCGCTGTGCTATGATCTGATCGCCGGCAGCAAAGATTGGTTTGGTGCTGCGACACACTGCTCCTCGACAACATACAATATCAACATAGCACTGCTCCTCGACAACACACAATATCAATATGACACTGCTCCTCGACAACATACAATATATAATCGTTCACGCGCAAATTTACTAGACATTACATTGAATGCAAGCTACAACAAAATTTCCTCCCACGCGCAAAAAGTGATCAAGCGCAAGGGCTATGGCGCCAAAGGCGAGCGGCACGCGTCCCCACACATGGTCCTGAACGTTAAAGAAATGCGGCGTCCTCGTTTAATGGCCTTGGCACCGTTTGTGGGCAAGGTATCCGTCTTGCGACGCTCGATTCCGTGAGTCCATTTGTATCGCGAGTCACCCGAGAGAACCAAAAGCGAACGGGGCTCTAGAAGTAACGGGACAAAAGACGTTGCTGATGATGTTCCTGTGCTATTTTGGGTACCTTCGGAAGCTTTGGACTCGGTTTTACCTTTATCCTTGGCAGAAAACGAAGCCGCGATAGCTTCAGGTACGGGTCGCATCACCATCACGCAAGGCGAGATCATTGACAGCGAAGCGACAGTTCCTCCAAAGTGCTTCGTTTGATCAACATGCGGTGCAATACCTTGTCCGGGGTTGTACTCATTGACAATGACTTGATCAGGAGTGCGGTCAAAAAGGCCGCGCTCAACAAGACGCCTAACGAGGAATGCGAATTCGGTGGGTATGGCAACAGTTGGTGCAGGCCGTTGCAGTGGATGGGTGTAATCATATGCAAAACCGTACTGTTGTACGCGCCTCGACAATTGCGTAGACCACGTTTGTTTGTCCACAAAATTTACAAGCGCACTGTGTTCGTCTTTTGTGATAAAATGGGAAAGCAATTGCATACCAGGCACCGACGCTGTATCAACATGCAAAGGTGTCGCCGCATCATGATTAGATTGCGAACGTGTTCCGTTCTTGCATTCGATTGATGAACTCGCGCCTATCGGAACAGCGTCGACACGGAGCGGTTTGCCCACACCAAAGAATTCAAGTGTGTTTTGCCTCATCGGAACGGTCTTGAGTGTTGATGCACGAATGACACCGCTGAAGATGATGGTATGCGTCGCGCTGTTTAGCACAAACACAAGAGCAAAAACATGTGCATTTTTGTCGATTGACCACGTCAAGCACTGTGTCAAGCAGTGTGCCAAGCAGTGTGGCAAGGACTGTGTGTCAAGGCAACCAATGTATCACACCCAAGCAACTTGGTATTTTCGTGACTCGATCAAGTCGAACGCGAAATGATGAATCGCAAATCTTGGCTCAACGCTCTTGAGCGCAACCACGCCCTATTGCAAGCATCCCAAGTATATTGCACGTGCACCAGTGCTTGTCACATCCGGATTCGACTCCGGCCTGTGACAATATCATCAGAGGAGAGTCCACCCAAACCTGCGACATAAAAAATCCAACACGACCGCGACAAAAATAAAGACGTAACGAAGCGCGATCAAAGTAGATGAAGCTATTTGCAATTGTATTGTATCGCGTTACAGCAGACGGCGACGAACCCAAGGCACTGCGAGTCGCGTACGCAACGCAGCTCGACTCTTTTGGATACTTTCAAAGAAGGTACATTCTCGATCAGTTGCGCGCCGGAACGCGATTAGTCATTGAACGCACGCCAATGGGCATTCGCCAAAGTGTGGAGATCAACGAAAATATCGATGCGGTTTGCCACGCATACAGATCTTTCCAACCATTCCCCTCATCTTCCAACAATGCTGTCCACGGTGCCGACAACGTCATCACAGATGATAAGGTGAATCGAACAACGGACTTGATCGAATCAAAAAGATGCACAACGGACTTGAGCGAGGCAAAGGCCGCACCCTACCACGACGCCAACTATGGCACGAAGGGACCAAAACACACGTGGGCGGCCTGCGTCGTTTCGGATCATGAGTACCCTGCTTTGACAGCACACCGCGTCCTTTTGCGCGCAATGAACGCATTTGCAAGTACCGTTCAAAATACAAGCAGGCACACGTACTCAGCGGCCACTACTCCCCTCCGTCAAGAACAGGCCCTTACGAACGTCGACGTAGATGCAACACCCGAGGAACTCGTTCGACTTTTGAACCAAGCACAAAATCCAGGCAGCGTGGACAAACTAGTCAAGATACAACAAGACCTGCACGAAATCCAAGATATTATGCATCAAAACATCACACAGGTTTTGCGACGCGGTGAGACCCTCGAATCACTGAGCGCCAAAGCAGACGATCTCGGCATTGGCGCCAAACTATTTTACAGCAAAGCTGCTGCCCAAAATCGATGTTGCAAAATATACTAATTGGGATCCATGTGCAAAATGTAGCACAGATTTGTCACGTGCTGACGCCCAAATACTCGCGGCTATGGATGCGTGTCGTGAAAAGGTATCGTCGTGCATGAGCACACCTCTGCGCGCTCCCATACACTCCTCTACGCGCTCCCATACACTCTCGTGCGCGCGTGTGTGGAAGTTGTATTCGAAAACGTTGCCTCGTAACGCGCAAGGGGTTTAGGGGAAGCGGTACGCGGCCTTGTTACTAACTAAAATGACTAGGTGTTGGGCTGCTTCAAGTGCAAATTCGTTGGAAAGGACTTGCTTTGCCAGGAATGCACTGAGAAATGCCAAAACGTAGGGTCCTTGGAATTGTTTTTTGTGGCGTTCTCATGGGACGCCGTCAGAGAACGATGCAATTTGTTATTGATTTTGTGCCTGTGTTACCATGTGATGCCGCAGGTTGTGTTGGAAGCTCTTGAGCAAAACCTTGACTTTCGGGCGGATGACATTGCAACGGGTTTGCTTATACCAATGCTTACGCTTCAAGCCAAAGTCAATGCTCAGTACGAGGCTTCTCGGCATTTTACTTTGCAAAGGAGCGGATTTGAGTTGGTACCGGGATCTCCCGAGGCCTCTTTGATCAGGGTGCGAACGCAAATGCGAGACTTTGCGCGTCGGCAGCTGCTGAATCCGGACCGTCCATATTACGTATGGCACAGGTCATTTGCACGTCGGACCATGGATTTAGCAGAAGCATATTGCGATGCAAAAAGGCCCGGTGACGCAATTGAGTTGCTCAAGGTTGAGATGAAGAATGAGCGTAATGAGTTTGATGTCCTTTTCAAGAAGGTGACGGCTGAAGTCAAGAAGGAATTGGATGCGCGTAGGCGTCTACGTCAAAAAACGCGCAGGAAACAGCTACCGGAATCTTCCAAGGATGCCGTCGTCGATGTATCTGCCCAATACGCGAAACATTTTGCCATGAAGTGCAACGCTGGTATCACGATGACGTTGCAGTACTTGATCGACCACGTGATCCGATTTGGAGGGGAGATCATCGACATTGTGGTAGAACACAAGAGGTGGCATATGTTGACGGAGATCGTTGTATTTTGCGTGAGCTTTTGGGCGACTCTGCCTGGTGCTTTATCCGACAATGTCCACGCTTACACGAGTATGACCTTGTTTTGTTCCGTGTTGGGAGCGAGAGTGATTTTTAATTTCCAATCTTGGCCAACAAGATATTTGCTGCTTGGTTGTGTTCAGAACAGTGTATCGACGCGATGGGTGAATTGGCTTCGCATCTGCGTATCAAAGTGTCGTCCGACTCGACTCGGGTGTGCCCGCTTTTGTTAACTCTGATTGCCTCAATGCTTTCCTCAATGCTTTCCTAAATGCCGCTTTGTTGTGTTTGTAAAGTTTGCATTTGTTGTTCCTTGTCAATTTGTAGACGGGCGTGGGTGAGGATAACGATAAGCCCAAGGTCGCGGCACGAAAAATGGAAGAAAATACCAATGACGTTGCGCTCGCCGTCTCACCTGTTGTCGCAGGTCAGATGCGCGCGTGGTGTTTGTACAGATTGTTGACCTGAAGACGCGGGTGATGCCGCTGAGTACTTACCGTATGGATTGTTTCACAGATCAACGGTCGCCGGCCAATGTGGCCAATATAACAAGCAGGTCAAGTATGGTTACTGAAACACAGGGTTCAGACTCGACGAAATCAACGGCGCAAGTGACACCGGAACTGCCATACACCACCGTCAAGCAAGTTGGACGAAGTCTCGAGATGATGTTGAAATCGGCCGGTGTTCTGTATGATCGAGTGACGGCGCTTGGCGACGAACTTTATGACGGCGCTTCTTCCGAAACCGACACTTCTCTGCCTTTTGTCACATCCGCATCAAATACAGCTTCTTTTTCCTCTACAAGTTCCCTGGGCGATGCGTTTAGATCCGCTTTCAGTGACGTTTTCCGCAAATCTTCCTCTAATTTTGCATTCGCGTCAAGCTCCAAACCAGAACCAGCAGCCCCACCCTCGTCCAAGCCTGCGTCTGCTGCTTCCTGTGATACTCCACTTGTTGCTTCCGTGGTTGTTCCTGCTGATGCTAAATATGTTGTTGACGATCCTGCCGTTTTCACTGAGCGTGACATTGCAACTGCGATTGTCGAGGCTACTGCAGATGCCAAGCCTGTTGATGCTTTTGCTATCTCTGTTGCAGACGCTGCAACGCTTGCGAATGCTGCTGACACGACAGCAAATATTATTACCGCCAACGTTAACGACGTTAATGCTACTGCCGGTGCTGCTGTTAGTGCAAACGTCTCTGTCACTAAAGATGATGCTCCGAATTCAAACCCTCTCGTCTTGGCGGCTACCACGTCCAACGATTCTATAAAATCTACACCTAACGTGACCGTCAGTGCCACATTGGTTCCAACACTGGGTGTGACGGCGAATGACGTTGTCAATGCCAAATCCACCACAGTAGCGACGCTCCCGGACTTTGTTTCTGTCTATCCACGTCTTGTTAACGATGATCGTTTTGGTGTGGATGCATCGTTCACGGCGCCGAACGCGTCGCGGTCATTACCTAAGTCATTACCACGCAATTCGGGTAATGCTGAAAACACGGGGGATATCAGCCTTACGTTTCCACGCATTCCTGACGAATGGCTGCAACTTCTCGAGTACGCGGAAAAGTACCGTGCTTATTGGGTTTGGGGATTTGCAAAAGTCACAAATGATGCATTGGCATCGCTGCGTGCGGTAGGCTACAAGTTGCGACTGTTGCCTTTGGACGCAAAATTGGGCCAATTTGGCGCAGTACGTCTTGGTCCTATACAATTCTGTACCGATCATAATACGACAAATGGTCACGCTACATCCTCCAACCTTGCAAGTGTTTCGCAACAGACTCAGGAGTCTCGTGAGGCTTGTGTTCGCTTTACATTCTTCTTCATTGCGACGCGGCCCCTTGCGTTGTCACTCGACGTGTCTCGAGCCCTTTTGTTGTTTCGCGCCTTGTCCTACTTGGTTCAACCAGAGTTGCACTATATCTCTCGTGGTTTGAATTCTGCTGCAAGTAACGCGGCTGCTTGTGTGGGTATTACTTCCTCCAATGCTCCCGTAACTCGGTCCATCATTGCTCCCATTACGACTCTTTTCTCTGCACCTGTCACTGCTCCTGTCACGGCTCTTATCACTGCTCCTGTCACGGTTGCTATCACTGCTCCTATCACGGCTCCTATCGCTACTGCTATCACGGCTCCTATCACCGCTCCTGTCACGCCTCCTGTCACTACTACTGCCACTGTTGCTATCACTGATCCTGTCACGGCTCCTGTCACTACTCTTACCGCTGCGGTTCCTGTCACTACTCTTACCGCTGTGGTTCCTGTCACTACTCTTACCGCTGCGGTTCCTGTCACTGCTCCTACAACTGCTCATGTCACTGCTTCGATCGCTGCTGATTCTAGTGTTGCTGTTGCTGCCGTCCCTGCTCGCTGTCCTCCGTTTGTCGCTAATTCTCTCACTCAGTCCACGCATGCGTCCGCCTTTGGTGGTATCGAAGCAAACGATGGAGCAGCACAAGTGGGTGAGAAATTGGCCCAAACGTTGGTGCCAGCATTGGTAGGCGAGACGAAGCGTTCGCGTATCCCATCCTCGCCCGCGGAGCAGTTATTAATCGAGTGCCACGATCAACTTGAGCTTGCTGAACGATGCGAAATGGCGGGCGAGCCCAACGCTGCAGAACGCACACGGGAGCGTTTGGTGTCAAAAATACAATCAGCATTTGCCGGCAACTCCTCGTTTGGTTCAAGTGAGTTGAGCAACCGCTTGCGGCTTCGCGCCATGTTGGCAGGTATGCAAAAACTCGGCTTTTAGCTACTAATCGTGCAAAGCGAGCGCGCGCATCTGATTTTGATTAATATTCTTTATCCGCTCGCAGGACAATTGGTACGCACGAAAAAATTCGCGGAAGGTCTCTCCGTCGGTTATGCTGTCGTAGTGAGTTTTTGTGATGCTCCTGTTCAGCTTTGCATTGACCGCTTGTTTTCCGCGTGTTTATATCGTTGGCGAAATTCTAGGCTGAAGCAGAAAAGTCGTTTGGCATGCAACACCATGATTTGGGCTTTTATTATTCCGCAATGGCGGATGTATGCCTCAAGAACGCCGGATGCGCGGTACACAAAGTGCTTTGTTAGTTTGTTTCGTTGAATGCACTGCATCTCACATGTATTGATTTCGTTGTTCAATAATGTTCCCCATGACCTCTTCGCGCTTCCGCACCGTTGTGGGCTGCCGATTGTTGTTTTTTTTTGCATATAACACGATGCGGTTGCGGCTCGCACTTTAACTATTGCTAAAGATGTCAGAGTGAACCTTGTGCCTTGTGTTTTCAGAAATCGCGCAAGCTTGTTTTGCTTCGTGAGGCGTCGAAATATCTGCGGAAGGCTGCTAAAATCCTTGATCAACGAGCGGACACGAGTACGTACCGCTCCATTCAAAAGCATTGCATTTACATTAGCGTTGGTGGTGTTTATTTTATCGGCGGTCATTTGTTTGCTCAAACATTGCGTTTGCGTGTGATATCGGTAGATTCAGCGTTGATTGCCAACAACTTAATTGTAAAAGCGGCCGTATTGAGAAGCATCATTTCGGTTAAAACGGGCAAATCGACCAAACTGAGTAACAACCCCGATGTCGACGCATGTTACGTCCGTTGCTTGGCAATTGCAGTGGCTGCTCAGGTTATTGGCTTTGTATCTATATGTGTTTCCTGATACTGATTGTGCACTCTTTGTTGCTATCATCTTGTCCTTTTTGTACACGTCTAGCTGCCGCAAATCGTCGCCGATGCTCAAACACACTATCTTTCATATCTTTTATCGCTCGGCTCTCTGACCAAGGAGCAGTTGCGTTGGTTGGACGCAATCCGTCCACTTTCCGGTGTTTCTCGCATGTTGCAATCCAATTTGTCGGGTGAATTGAAGATAACAATGCTCAAGGAACTTCTGAGCAGTATCGCGATCTGATAAAGCACAACGACATCTTTCGTTGAGACAATTTGGACCTAGAGCACTATTTGAGACCGAGTTGAGCATTTTTCAATGTATTCGTTGAGACAATTTGGACCTAGAACACTATTTGAGAGCGAGTTGAGCATTTTTCAATGTAATCGCGCGGAATATTCTGTGTCCATTCGTCGTACCATTGCATGGTGGTCAAGCCGTATACTCGAACACCGAAT
>Ga0206839_1071_pt1 | contig 26089 bp, 12 predicted proteins | sample Alteio_BWOrgCont_27_FD_152883 | JGI IMG/M metagenome (GOLD analysis project Ga0206839, IMG submission 152883) | Enriched cells from forest soil in Barre Woods Harvard Forest LTER site, Petersham, Massachusetts, United States -... | ecosystem: Environmental > Terrestrial > Soil > Temperate forest >... | reverse complement strand
GGTGCGGGCTCAGGGGTGGTAAGCGGCATACTGGCCGGTACTGCAACTATGAGCTATACACTGCCAACAGGCTGTATCTCTACAGGCGTATTTACAGTTAACCCATTACCTGCAGCTATCAGCGGCGTTACCAATGTTTGTATCGGTAACACAACCGGTTTATCTGATGCAACATCCTTCGGAGCATGGAGCAGCAGCAATATCCCTGTAGCGCAGATCGGTTCTGGTTCAGGTATTGTAACAGGTATGACAGCAGGTACAGTAACCATTACTTACACACTGGCTACGGGTTGTATCTCTACTACGGCGTTAACGGTTAATCCGTTCCCTGCAGCTATATCCGGTGTTACGAATGTATGTGCTGGTTTAACAACAGGTTTAAGTGATGCATCACCATTAGGTTCGTGGACCAGCAGCAACACAACAGTTGCTACTATAGTATCAGGTACAGGTGTTGTATCAGGCCTGGTAGCAGGTACTACTACAATCACATATACATTGCCTACCGGTTGTGTATCTACAGTGGCAGTAACAGTTAACCCACTTCCATTGGCGATTACCGGTACTACGAATGAATGTATTGGAGCAACGACATCGCTTGGTGAGCCTACACCATTTGGTGTATGGAGCAGCAGTAACACATCGGTCGCTACTATTGGCGCGGCTACCGGTATCTCTACTGGTGTATCGGCAGGTACTACTACAATTACCTATACTCTAGGTACGGGTTGTATTATCACTACACCATTAACAGTGAATCCGTTCCCTGGTGCGATTACCGGAGTTACGAATGTATGTATCGGCAATACCACTGCATTAACAGATGCAGGTGGTGGTAGCTGGAGCAGCAGTAACACAACGGTGGGTGCAATAAATGCAATAACTGGTGTGATAACCGGCGTATCTGCAGGTACACTAACAGCTACCTATACTTTAGCTACCGGTTGTATTGCTACCACTGCGGTAACGGTTAATCCGTTCCCTGCAACTATAGCAGGAACCATGAATGTATGCGTAGGCTTAACAACTACATTAAGCAATGCATCTCCGCTGGGTACATGGAGCATCAGTAATACATCAGTTGCCACTATCGGCAGCGGTACAGGCACAGTTGCCGGTATCACAGCAGGCACTGTTACTGTTACTTATACATTGCCTACGGGTTGTATTATGACAGGCTTGTTTACGGTGAATCCTTTACCAGCCGCAATTAGTGGTGTAACTAATGTATGCCCAGGCAATACTACCGGCCTATCAGACGCTACACCATTCGGCGCATGGAGCAGCAGTAATATTCCTGTTGCGCAGATTGGTTCCGGTTCAGGCATTGTAACTGGTATGACAGCGGGAACCGTGACAATCACTTATTCACTGGCTACCGGTTGTATTTCTACTACTGCGTTAACGGTTAATCCATTACCAGCGGGTATTGCGGGCACAGCCAGCATATGTCCTGGTTTGTCTACTACGTTAACTGATGCTTCCGCAGGCGGTACATGGAGCAGCAACAATACACTTGTTGCTACAACTACCCCGGGTACATCAACAACTGGCATCGTAACCGGCATTCTCGCAGGTACAGCTACTATTACGTATACGTTGCCTACAGGTTGTATTGCAACAAGAACGTTTACCGTAATACCAATGCCGGCACCAATAACCGGGTCTAACAATGTATGTTCAGGACTCACCACTACATTGGGAGATCCTACACCGTTTGGTATGTGGACAAGCAGCAATGGTTCTCTTGCAACCGTAGGCTCTGGTTCCGGTGTGGTAACAGGTCTTGCAGCAGGAACGCTTACTATGACCTATTCTTTATCCACTGGTTGTAAGACTACTCTTTCATTCACTGTGAATCCATTGCCATCGGCTATATCTGGTTCTTCAGTTGTCTGCAGGGGCTCTACAATTACCCTCAGCGATGTGGGAGGCGGAACATGGGCTAGCGGCAACACTTCAGTTGCTACAGTTGCTGCCAGCACAGGCGTTGTTACCGGTGTAACAGCAGGAACAGTTCAAATCACCTATATGTTGCCTACGGGTTGCATTGCTACAAAGGTTATAACAGTGAATCCGTTCCCGGCTGTCATCTCTGGTCCGGCTACAGTATGTGTAGGGTCATCAATAATGCTGACCGATACAGTAGGTGGTGGGGTCTGGAGCAATAGTGGTTATGGTATTGCCAATACAGTAGGTTCCACAACAGGTATTGTTACCGGTGTGGCACCAGGTACTACTACCGTTACTTATACCATACCCACAGGGTGTACGATTAGCACTGTTATAACAGTTAATCCATTACCGTCATCAATAACAGGTGTAACAAATGTATGTAACGGCCTGACAACAACGCTGAGTACTGTAACAGGCGGTGGCATGTGGAGCAGCAGCAACACGGCTATTGCTACTATAGGAACAACTGGCGTTGTGACAGCGGTTGCGACAGGCACACTTACAGTGTCTTATACATTGCCTACAGGATGTTATGCAACTGCAGGCATACAGGTTAATCCTTTACCAACAGCTATAACAGGTACCATGTCTGTATGTGCTGGGCTCACCACTACGTTGAGCAATGCATTAGCAGGAGGTATGTGGAGCAGTAGCAATACAGCTATAGCAACAGCAGGAAGCGCTTTCGGTACCATCACTGGTGTCGCAGCAGGAACTGCTACGGTTACATATACATTAGGTACTGGTTGCATGAACACAGCAGTTATAACAGTTAATCCGTTACCATCAGTATTTACTGTTACCGGTGGTGGCAAATACTGCACAGCTGATACAGGCGTACATGTGTTCCTGAGTGGGTCTACTTCTGGTTTCAATTACCGTTTATATGATGGCGCTACACCGGTTGGTACCGGCCCATTATTAGGCAGTGGTTCAGGCCTTGATTTCGGATTGTTTACCGCCGCAGGTACTTATTCAGTAGTAGCTACGGATCCTGCAACAACATGTACGAACAATATGCTTTCCAGCGTAACGATCACTATCCTCCCATTACCAATAGCAACCTATACCATAACAGGTGGTGGCAGCTATTGTGCAACTGGAACAGGTGTACATGTAGGCTTGGGATCTTCCTCTGCTGGTGTTAAATATCAATTATATGTGGGCGGCGTTCCTACCGGAACACAGATGGCAGGTACAGGTGGTGCAATAGACTTCGGTCTGCAAACCACAACCGGCACTTACACTGTGTATGGTACTGATACCACTACTACATGCGTTAGCAAGATTACAGATAGTGTAAAGGTTACCACTACTACACCAGATACTCCTACAGTGAGCATCTACTACGGTCCGTTATCAGATACTCTCTGTTCTGGAAGGTCTGTTATGTTTAGTGCTATACCGGTACATGGTGGTTCGGCTCCTAAGTATTCATGGACAGTAAATGGAATAGGTGTAGATACGGGCAATGTCTATACATTCAAACCTGCTAATGGTGATGTAGTATCATTAAGGATGATCAGCAATGCAAGCTGTATTGCGACAGACACAGCTTTATCTTCGCTGATAGTACCGATCATCCCATCATCTATGCCAACTGTATCTATCAAATCTGATCTCGGTGATACTGTATGTGGCCATTCACTGGTTACATATACAGCAGCCATCACATTTGGCGGCGGATCTCCACAAATTACATGGGTTAAGAATGGTATTGTGGTGGATTCTGGTTATACTTACAAATCAGTTCCTGTTACAGGGGATATCGTATACAGTACATTGCTGAGCAACTACCGTTGTCGTGATACAAACCTTGCATACAGTAATGATCTTTATATGGTATCAGACTCTGCAATCGTACCCGAACTTGACATATTCGTTACCCCAGGTACGTCTATTGCGAAAGGAACAATAGATACCTTCACAGCGCTTGTTACTAACGGTGGTGCATCTCCATTCTTCCAATGGTCTGTAAATAAAACTGTGATATCCGGCGCTACTACTTCAACGTTCACTGGCGGTAACTTTGCAGATAATGATTCTGTAAGCTGTAAAGTTACCCGTAACGATGCTTGTGGTTTGTCCACGTTCAATACTGTAAAGCTCCATGTAACAACTACTGGTGTGGTACAGGTAGGCAATGCAGCAAGCAGCATCAATGTAATACCTAACCCGAACAGCGGTGAGTTTATAGTGAAGGGCACACTCGGCACAACAGATGATGTGCCAGTAACCTTTGAGATGACCAACATGCTCGGACAGGTTGTTTACAGTGATAAGGTGACAGCAAAGAACGGAACACTTGAAAAGCACATTATGCTCAGCAGGAAACTTGCCAATGGCATGTATCTCCTGAATGTGCATTCAGATGTGGCAAGCAAAGTATTCCACGTTGTTGTAGAACAATAATAAATAGAATTCAATGAGAGTAAAGAAGCCGCCCGATACGTGGCGGCTTCTTTATTTAACGTAAGAATCGCTATTTTTTTGAGAGTGTGGTTTTGTTACGAAATGAAAAATGTTGTTGTACTCGGCATAAGAGTGGATATCAGAGTTGATGAGAAAATGAATTTTTCAAATGAATCAGATAAGTATTTGTTGGTACGCAATGGGTATCTACAGCATTTAGACCGATGAATGCAACTTGTTTTTAGGAGAATGCCTACAGGATCAGTGGCGAAAAGGAAAATGGGATTGGACATTCCAAAATAACAATAAGCAATTTGCAGGTTAAAGAACTAAATGATGATAACTTTTAGGTGCAATAGAAACAATCAATTAAACGCTACCCATCCCATAGATTTTTTAAATGAACTTTATATTATTAAGAAACTCCTTAAAGAATGGGATATCGTTATGAAGAATAATCTATATAACTCCTTTTATTACTATCAGGGATAATGTACCTATGAGTATCCACAATAACACACCTTGCAATATAGGACGCCAACCTACCTGGCGGATGGTATTTAAAGAAAGCCCAGAGCCAATGAGGAAGAGCGTAACAACGAGGCCTTTCCTGCCAAAGGAGTAAGCATACTGGAAAAGAGTACTGCCGCCAATTTTATTATTTAATACCGGGAAATATGTAGGCAGGTAAGTAGAAGCTATGATAGCAAAAACGAAATAAAATATAAAATAAGGTATTTTGATCCTGCTGTTGCTTTTCTGAAAATAAGAGGTGGCGAGGGATACCGGGATAATCCATAAAGCCCGTTCCAGCTTGATCGTAGTGGCTACTTGCAGGGCTTCCGGGGTATACTTGCTGGCAGCCCCTACTACCGAACTGGTGTCGTGTATGGCTATAGCACACCAGGTGCCAAATTGCTCGCTGGTTAATCCCATTAAATGGCCTAATACCGGGAAAATAAAAAGTGCAATTGAATTAAGAATGAAGATAGTGCCTAGAGATACGCTTATCTGCTCATCATTTGCCTTGATGATGGGGGCAATGGCGGCAATGGCGCTGCCCCCGCATATAGCTGTGCCATAAGAGATAAGTGTGGACGTATTTTTATTAATTTTGAGCTTCTTACCAATGAAATAGCCTGCCAGCAGAGTAACTCCTATTGTAGTGACAGTAAATAAAAAGCCTTTTTTACCAGCTTCCAGCGCATGTTCCAGGTTCATATTAAAACCGAGGCAAACGACAGATACTTGAAGCAGCAGGGTAGTAGCTTTCTTATTCAGGTTCAGGAAAGGGTGCCCAACTACTATTGCAATTACAAGTCCGGTGAGCAGGGCTATTGGCGGGTCTATTGGTAACAGGATACATGCCAGTAAGCATAAAATAAAAATGACTTGCCTGATACCGTTAGGTAAGTTAAGCAGCGTAGACTTCATCAATATGTATTATCGTACCTCCAAGAAGCACGGCCCAAAGATAATATTATGGGCAATATTTTTTTATCTCCATATTTATTGAGGATTGTTAATATTCTAATAAACCTAAATTTAATAGCCTTAATTTTAAATTCAAGCTATATCTTTGCGTCGCATGAGCAAAAGGCTGTATCTCATCCTTATCCCGATTATTGCATTAATCATTAGTATTAATGGCAAGTGGGATACTGTTTCTTTGTTTACATCCAGCACTTATGCAGATGCTTCGATCACTGATGTTCAATACCATCTGCCATATTCTATATTTCTTGAGAAAGAACATGGCCGTAAAATAAAAAATGCGATCAGGCCGAAAGCGAGAGATTGCTCATCTGCCATTCCTTTACCGGCAGAATGGCAATTTATGCCACGTACATTTTATTATATAAAGCAAACACATTCCAGTTATTATAGCCCTACTTATTCTCTCCATATCTCTCTGCATAAGTTACGAGGACCTCCTGTTGCATAATATTGGCTAACGCAGAGATAACATCTCTCTTGTCATAAGAATTGAGCTTATTTTTTAATTCTTAAACGGGTATTATGCCTGTTCTTCAATCATTTATGAACAAAAATATTTTCAGGCGATTTATCGCCTGGTGGGGATATATCCTCATCATTGGCTTTGTGCCTGTTGCAGGCAATGCGCAAACACTTAACCTGTATGATGCCGTAAATAAAGCAGTAACCAATTACCCGCTATTGCAACAGCGACAGGCCGAGATTGCAGCCGGCAGGGCGCATGTGACAACTATGAAGGGTAACCGCCTGCCGTCGCTGACACTGGAAGACCAGCTGGATATGGGCACCAATAATTCACTGCAAGGCTCCTACCTGACTTTCGGGATGATACCATCTACTCCGGGTGTGAACAACAGCACTACACAAAATAACAGTGCTAATCCGAATAATACTGCCTTATCATTTCTCCAATGGGAGTTTTACAATTTCGGGTATTACAAATCGCTCCAGAAAGAGGCCCAGGCACAGCTCGCAGTAAACGAAGCGAATTTTGGCAGTGATAAATACCTGCTTACACAAAATGTAATAGCGCTGTACCTGGACTGGCTAAAAAAATTCCGGTTGCTGCAAATACAAAATGAAAATGTAACCCGTGCACAGGTGATCTTAACAGCTATAAGGGCTACTGTGATGAGCGGGCTAAAACCGGGTGTGGATAGCAGTACCGCAAGCGCAGTCTATTCAGACGCACGTATCGCTTACCTGCAGGCGCTCGATGAATATAATTATGATAAAATTACTATGTCTACTTATACCGGACTGAACCTGGGCATTTATATGCCTGACAGTTCTTTTATCTCAGCTGCTATGCTACAGTCACCCACGCAGGTTCAGCCCGCTGACAGTGTACCGACTGGACATCCGTTATTAAATGTATTTGAAAAACAATATGAGCAACAATTGGCAGATAATAATGCTATTTCAAAAAAATACCTGCCCCATTTAGATTTGGATGGTATTAGCTGGCTGCGCAATTCAGGTATTTCCTATGCAGGAGTTTATCCTCAAAGTATTACTGATGGGATGCCGTATAGCAAGTACAATTATTACCTGGGCGTAACGCTTAGTTATAATCTCTTCGACTTGAAGCACCGGCACGACCAGCTTGTGGAGGGGAGATACCAGGCCGATGCAAAACAAAGTGCATTGCAAATGGAGCAACTGTCTCTGAATAAAATGATGCAGCAGGCCAATAGCACTTATGCGACCACGCTGGAAAAACTAAAAGAAATACCTGCACAGTTAAATTCTGCAAGACAGGCATATAACCAGCAGATGGCGCTCTACAGGTCAGGATTGAATACGCTGATAGACGTTACCAATGCGCAATATGCATTATTGCAGGCGGAAACAAGCTATGTGCTGGTTCAGGATGAGCTATTGCAACTGCTGTATATACGGGCAGGCCTGGGCGGACAATTAGACAATTTCCTGCAAAACTTTAAACGATAAAATATGAGCATGATATCAGCTTCGCTGAAAAGACCCATCACCATATTGGTGGTCGTATCGGCTATATTTTTCAGCTCATTTTTAGCAATACAAAATATACCGATAGACATTTTTCCCAAGCTGTACTTGCCAGTGATATATGTAATAGAGCCATATGGAGGTATGATGCCGCAGCAGATGGAAGGCTTTTTCTCCACACGCCTGCAAGACCAGTTCCTTTATGTAAATGGTATCAAGAATATTACCAGCAGGAACATACAGGGCATCAGCATTTTAAAACTTACTTTTTTTGAAAGTACAGACATGGCGGAAGCCTCGGCACAGGTGGCCCTGCAGCTTAACCGTGCTATGACGTTTTTTCCACCGGGTGCTTTACCGCCGCAGGTGGTGAGGTTTGACGCTTCTTCATTGCCGGTAGGTACTTTGGTTTTCAGCAGCGAAAACCGTAAACTGGAAGAAATCAATGACCTTGCAGCAACTCGGATCAGGCCATTATTTTCCAGTGTGCCAGGGCTCACGGCTCCTCCTCCGGTGGGTGCTAACATAAGAACGGTAGTAGTAAACATAGATCCCACCAAATTGCGGAGTTTTAACCTTACGCCGGATGAGGTAGTAGCTTCTATAGCGCATAATAATGTGATGTCTCCATCTGGCAACATCCGGATAGGGAATGTGATGGAAATTGCCACTACCAACTCGCTGGAGAACAGTGTGCAGGCCTTTGGAGATATTCCTGTAAAGACCAATAATGCCAGCACCGTAAAGCTGCATGACATTGGAACGATACAGGATGCCGCAGATGTGACAACAGGCTATGCATTGATCAATGGCAAGCGGTCTATTTATATGCCGATCGTGAAAACCCCGGATGCCTCTACCTGGGAAGTGGTGCAGAAACTCAAATCAAAACTGTCGGAAATGCAGAGCCTGCTCCCGGAAGATGTGCATATTACTTATGAATTTGACCAGTCTGTATTTGTGATCAACTCCGTGAAGAGTGTGATATCTGAAGGTGTGATTGGCGCGATACTTACAGCCCTGATGATATTACTGTTCCTGAGAGATTGGCGCAGTTGTATTATTGTGGTCATTACGATACCGCTGGCTATATTCAGCGCCATCTTGTGCCTGAAAATGGTAGGGCAGACGATCAACATTATGACTTTAGGGGGACTTGCGCTCGCAATAGGTATTCTTGTTGATGAATCTACGGTAACGATTGAAAACATACATCAGCACCTGGAGATGGGTAAGAACAAGCGTCAGGCTATCCTCGATGCATGTGAAGAAATAGCATTGCCAAAATTGCTCATATTGCTCAGTATACTGGCTGTGTTTGTGCCGGCAATATTGATGACAGGTGTGCCGAGGTCTATGTTCCTGCCACTTTCTTTATCTGTGGGGTTTGCTATGATAGCCTCGTTCCTGTTGTCGCAAAGCCTGGTACCTGTGATCTCTAACTGGATACTAAAAGCGGAAATGTACCAGTATGCACATGGCAAAAAACATGCCCATGCAGGTATCAGCCTTAGCCATGAAGAGACAATGCAGGTAGATACCCATCTACTACATGAAGAGGAAGAGGCTACAAAAAATGACTTTTTTGAACGTATCAAGCTGATTTTTTTGGTGACATTGAGAAAGGTGATAAAGAAAAAGAAAAGGAATGTATCGCTGTATCTACTGATCATTTTTTTACTCACTGCTGTTTGCTTTGTGTGGATAGGGAAGGACCTGCTGCCCAAAACAAATAATGGCCAGTACCAGGTAAAATTGCGCCTGCCCGATGGCACGAGGCTGGAGCGCACAGAGACTATGGTGCTGGATGTATTGCGCATTCTGGACAGCATCACTAATAAGCATGTAGCAATCAGCTCTGCTTTTGTGGGGATGACTCCGACCAATTATGCGACAGCTAATCTGTATGTTTTTAACAGCGGCACTCATGAAGCGTCTTTACAGATGCAACTGGACGAGCATTTTAAAATGGATAAGGACAAATTCCAGGAGACCTTTCGTGCAGCTGTGCATGACAGACTTCCTGATGTGAAGGTATCTTTTGAACCGATAGAGCTCACCGAGAAGATCATGAGCCAGGGGGCAAGCACACCGATAGAAGTGCAGGTGGCTGGAAAAGATATGTTGCAAATTGGCGATTATGCCAACAGGCTTACTGAAATGCTGAAGAATGTATCATACATGCGTGATGTGCAGATAAAGCAACCATTGAGTTACCCTGTTATCCGAATGACACTTGACCGCTATAAGATAGCGCAGATGGGACTGAACCTGAAAGATGTATCAAAATCGATAGCTGCGTTCACATCCTCCAGCCGCTATACGGAAAAGAACATGTGGCTGGATGCAAAGAGTGCTTATACCTATCAGGTACAGGCCCAGGTGCCGGAATACGTGATGAACTCCATGAAAACCCTGGAGGAAATCCCTATTCGAACAGGAGTGATTTTACAAGATATAGCCTCATTTCATATAGACACGACAGCAGGGGAGTATGACCGCAGTGGCCCAAGGAGGTTTGTTACCGTAAGTGCCAACCTATATAAGAAAGACCTGAAAACCGGGACAGATGCCGTGAATAAGGCGATCAGCTCTCTTGGCCCGTTACCCAAAGGGCTGGTAATTGATGTGCTTGGTACGTCTCAATTGCTGACGGAAACTTTGGATGGTCTGCAAAACGGGCTGTTGCTGGCGATTATTGTTATTTTTCTTTTGCTTGCCGCAAACTATCAATCGTTTAGGGCATCGCTTGCCGTTTTGTGCACCATACCTGCTGTATTGTTTGGAGCGCTTGCTATGCTGTTGCTTACCGGCTGTACGCTTAACCTCCAGTCTTATATGGGCATCATTATGTCTACCGGGGTATCGGTAGCTAATGCCATACTGATCGTTACCAATGCGGAAAAATTGCGGATAGAGTACAATAATGATGTAGTAAGGGCTGCTACTGTTAGCGCATCAATCAGGCTTCGACCCATACTGATGACGAGCTTCGCCATGATTGCAGGCATGATACCAATGGCTAGCGGAATGGGAGAAGCCGGCGACCAGACTGCCCCTTTGGGCAGGGCGGTGATAGGTGGGCTTGTGGCTTCTACGCTGGCAGCATTGTTTATTATACCACAGTGTTATGCGTGGCTACAGCAAAAGGCGTCAATAAAGTCGCCATCGTTATTGCCTGAGGATATGAACAAACTGAATTATGAAGTTAGTATATAAAAAAAATTAAACAACAAATCATGAGCTTAGTATCAGCTTCGCTAAGAAGGCCGGTGTCTGTGCTGGTATTTATATCAGCAATTTTCTTCGGCTCTGTTTTAGCAATAAAGAGTATCCCGATAGATATATTTCCCAAGCTGAACCTGCCGGTAATTTATGTAATAGAACCATATGGCGGCATGACCCCGCAGCAGATGGAAGGCTTTTTCTCCACCCGCCTGCAAGACCAGTTTTTATATGTGAACGGGATAAAAAATATTACCAGCAAGAACATCCAGGGCATCAGCATTTTAAAACTCACTTTTTTTGAGAGCACTGATATGGCGGAAGCCTCTGCCCAGGTGGCGCTGCAGCTGAACCGGGCAATGACCTTTTTCCCACCGGGGGCTTTGCCTCCGCAGGTGATCAGGTTTGATGCATCTTCGTTACCGGTAGGGGCGTTGGTATTCAGCAGCACGGATAAAAAACTGGAGGAGATCAATGATTTGGCGGCTACACGTATCAGGCCTTTGTTTTCCACAGTTCCGGGCTTATCTGCACCCCCGCCCATAGGTGCAAATATCAGGACAATAGTAGTAAGCATTGATCCCAATAAGCTGCGGAGTTTTAACCTTACACCAGATGAAGTAGTGGCATCTATTGCCAATAATAATGTAATGTCACCTTCTGGTAACATTCGCATTGGCAACACCATGTATATGGCTACTACCAATTCACTGGAGGGTACTGTGGAAGCGTTTGGAGATATTCCCGTGAGAGCAGACAGTGTCAGTACTGTATTTCTGCACGATGTAGGGACCATCCATGACGCAGCCGACATTACTACCGGCTATGCACTGATCAACGGGAAAAGGTCGATCTACATGCCCATCGTAAAAACACCGGATGCATCCACGTGGGAGGTAGTGCAAAAACTTAAATCGAAACTACCTGAAATGCAAAGCCTTCTGCCGGATGATGTGCATATCAGCTATGAATTCGACCAATCGGTATTTGTGATGAACTCCGTAAAAAGCCTGGTTTCGGAGGGTATCATCGGCGCTATACTCACAGGGCTTATGGTATTACTGTTCCTGAAAGACTGGCGCAGTTGTATAGTTGTAGTAGTAACCATCCCTTTATCGGTGTTGAGCGCGGTATTTTGCCTGAAAATGGCCGGGCAAACCATTAATATCATGACGCTTAGCGGGCTTGCACTGGCAATTGGTATTCTTGTGGACCAGGCTACGGTGACCATTGAAAACATCCACCAGCACCTGGAAATGGGCAAGAATAAGCGGCAAGCTATATATGATGCCTGCGAGGAAATATCATTTCCTCTTTTCCTGATATTGCTTTGTGTTATCGCTGTGTTTGCCCCATCATTTATTATGCAAGGTGTGCCGAGGGCATTATTCCTGCCATTATCCCTTTCCATAGGTTTTGCCATGATTGCCTCTTATGTATTGGCGCAAAGCATCGTACCTATTGTGGCAAATTGGCTGCTGAAAGAAGATATGTTTCAGAACCATCATGGAAAACAATTTGTTTTTGACAGTTTGGCGCTCGACCATAATGAAGCAGTAAATATAGACCGACATAGTATCCATGCAAAGGAGGAGGTGGGAAAACAGGATTTCTTTGAAAAGGTGAAGACCGGTTTTACCGGATCTCTTGGAAAAATGATCCGGAAGAAGAAGCGTAACGTGAGCTTTTACCTCGTGATTGTGTTATTGCTCACCGGCTTATGTTTTGTGTGGATCGGTAAAGACCTGTTGCCTAAAACAAACAATGGGCAATACCAGGTAAAGCTACGTTTGCCGGATGGTACCCGACTGGAACGGACAGAAGGAATGGTACTTGAAGTACTGCAAATACTGGATAGCATTACTGACAAGCATGTGGAGATCAGCTCTGCCTATGTGGGTATGACACCCACTAACTATGCTACTGCGAACCTGTATGTTTTTAACAGTGGTACGCACGAAGCCTCATTACAGATACAGACGGATGAGCATTTTAAAATGGGCAAAGATAAATTCCAGGAGCTGTTTCGCGCTGTTGTCCATAATAAGCTGCCGGATGTAAAAGTATCCTTCGAGCCTATTGAGCTTACGGAAAAGATCATGAGCCAGGGCGCAGCAACGCCTATAGAGATACAAGTGGCCGGGAAGGATATGCAGGAAATAGGCGAGTATGCTAACAGGCTCACAGACGAACTCAGGAAAATATCTTTTATGCGGGATGTGCAAATAGAGCAACCGCTCAAATACCCTACTATCCGTATTAACCTAGACCGGTTTAAAATAGCGCAGATGGGCCTGAAGCTGCAGGATGTATCCCGCTCTATCGCTGCTTTTACTTCTTCAAGCCGCTATACTGAAAAGAATATGTGGCTGGATTCAAAGAGTGCATATACCTACCAAGTGCAGGCAGAGGTGCCGGAATATATCCTGAATAGTATCAGCGACCTGAAAGAGATACCGTTGCAAACAGGGTATGCCGGGCTGGTGCTACAGGATATTGCATCTTTTGAGTTAGACACTACTGCCGGGGAATATGACCGCAGCGGTCCCAGAAGATTTGTTACGGTAAGCGCCAATCTGTATAAAACTGACCTGCAGCGCGGCACGGATGCTGTAAATAATTCCATCAAAGCATTAGGTGCACTTCCAAAAGGGTTGGTGGTAAATGTACAGGGAATGTCAAACCTGCTGACAGAGACATTAGACAGCCTGCAAAGCGGGTTGCTATTGGCTATTATTGTTATTTTTCTCTTGCTTGCGGCCAATTACCAGTCTTTCAAGGTATCGCTGGCAGTATTATGTACCATACCGGCTGTGCTGCTCGGTTCACTCGTTATTCTGTTACTTACCAATTGCACGCTGAACCTGCAGTCATATATGGGTATCATCATGTCCACCGGTGTATCAGTTGCCAATGCGATACTGATTGTTACGAATGCAGAGAAGCTGCGCATAGAGTATAATAATGATGTTATAAAGGCTGCCACAGTAAGTGCCTCTGTACGGTTGAGGCCCATCCTCATGACGAGCCTTGCCATGATAGCGGGTATGATACCTATGGCCAGTGGCCTTGGTGAGGCCGGGGATCAGACAGCGCCCTTGGGCAGGGCAGTAATCGGGGGACTTATAGCGTCTACATTTGCAGCTCTTTACATAGTGCCGCAGTGCTATGCATGGCTGCAACAAAAAGCTACGTTGGAAACACCGTCATTAATGCCAGAAGAAAGTTAAAGGTTAATTGATTAAAAAGTTAAAAGGTTAATTTTTAAAAAAATAATTTCATGAAAAGTAAATATCAAATAGTAGTAGCATTGAGTGTAACAATAATACTGGCATCATGTGGCGACAAAGAAAACGATAAGAAAGCCGCAGATCCTGTTGCTGCGCCGGCATACAAAACCATGCAATTGCAGCAGCGCAGGATAAGCGGTAATATGCAATTGCCGGGTGTAATGCAGCCCTTTGAGTTTGTACAGTTGTTCCCCAAGATCAATGGCTTTGTAAAGGCTGTGAATGTGGACAGAGGATCTGTTGTGAAAAAAGGGCAGATACTGCTGACGCTGGAAGCGCCGGAAGTTGAGCAACAGGTAGCCGCCGCAAAGCTGAAATATACACAGGCACAAGCTAATTATATTACGAGCAAGGATAGGTATCGCCGCCTGCTGGAGACAAGCGTAACTCCCGGTACTATAGCGCCTTATGATCTGGAAGCAGCAGCATCAAAAATGCAGGGCGACAGCGCCACCGCACGGGGCGAATATGCTAATTACGAAGCGCAGGAAACTATGAAAAGCTATCTCACAGTGTCTGCTCCTTTTGATGGTGTGATTACCGAGCGCAATGTGCATCCCGGTGCGCTTGCAGGTCCGGCGTCGCAAAATGCAAAGCCGATGCTTGTATTGCAACAACTATCGAAATTGCGCCTTGTTGTAGATATACCAGAACAATATGCCTCGCAGGTAAAGGATGGTGATATAGTAAAGTATAAAACAAATGCTATTCCCGGAATGGAATTTACCGGCACAGTATCCCGCTCATCACAAAGCCTGAGCAGCAATTACCGTTCGGAAACGATAGAAATAGATGTGCAGAATACGGATGATAAATTCAAGCCAGGCATGTATGCAGAAGTGGTATTGCCCACCAGCGGTAACGCTAATGCTTTTGTAGTGCCAAAGTCGGCAGTTGTTTCCACTACTGAAAGGCGGTATGTGATAACAGTGAATAATAACATAGCTCACTGGACAGATGTTTCAGAGGGCAATCAAGGCAGCGACTCTACGGAAATATTCGGTAATCTGCACGATGGCAGTGAAGTAATCGTAAATGCCAGCTACCAGATAAAGGATAGGCAGGCTGTGAAGTAGGGTTAAATGGTTGAAAGGTCAATCGGTTAATTGGGAAAAGGTTAAAAAGGGGGGAATGGTGATAATTCTTTCCTTCCTTTCTTTCTTTCTTTCTGTACTTTTACGATAGATGCCTAACTTATATATCATTGCGGGATATAATGGTGCCGGTAAAACTACCGCCAGCTTCACAATTTTGCCGGATATATTAGGCTGTAGGGAGTTTGTGAATGCCGATAATTACTGGCAGAACAGGCAGATTTTGCAATTGAAACAACTTTGGCTACGCGTAGTTATATTTCTTTAGTACACAATGCACAGGCCATTGGGTATAAAGTGACGCTTCTATATATCTGGTTAAATTCTCCCGGGCTTGCGCTGCAGCGTGTTGCCGAAAGGGTGAGCAAAGGAGGACATAACATTCCCCGGATGTGGTAGAAAGAAGATATTATAGAGGAATAAAGAACCTCTTTTCGTTATTCATGCCTGTTTGTGATGCATGGATATTAGCAGATAACTCGCAAAATAATTATAATATCATAGCCAGCGGGGAAAAAGAGATAGAAAATATCATAGAAAATAACGACATTTGGGTGCTGATAAAAGAGCAAGTTTATGGCGCTTAAACCGGAGAACGTTGAACTTTTTGCAAAAATTGAATACGGCCTTAAGCTGGCAATTCAAAGATTATACGAGCAAAAGGCAGCCAACAATGAAACGGCAGTAATATCTGTAAATGGCGAAATAAAGCGCGTTTCCGCCCGGGAACTTTTAGAAAAACAAAAGCAGGACAAACGTTAGACGTTTTCCTGCTTATATCTTTAATACCAATATTTCCGCTAATCCCCAATCTCTTCCGTTTCCTCATGCCATGGGAATGATTCTGCGTTCTTTGCATTTTCCCAGTAGAATTTTTCACGTTTTTTGTCGTTGTTGCCTATTTCATCCATGGTTTCCACATCATACAGGCGGCCATTTACCATGGTATAATGAACACTTTCAGTATTGAAAATGCTTTCCAGCGGGTTTTTGTCCATTATCACGAGGTCAGCCAGTTTGCCGGGTTGTAAAGATCCTATCCAGGTATCAAGCCCGAGGTTGATAGCTGGGTTTAGTGTAGCTGCGCGCAGAGCTTCGAGTGGGGACATGCCGCCCTGGTTCAGCATCCATATCTCCCAGTGTGCACCTAATCCTTGTAATTGTCCATGAGCACCCATATTTACTTTTACACCTGCGTCACTTAGTTTTTTTACACTTTGCGATACTTTCAGGAAACCATTTTCATATTCTTCTTCCGGCGCCATTTCGCGGTGGCGGCTGCGGGTATCTATTACAGACCGTGGAGTGTATTTAAGCAGCCTGTCTTTTTCCCATACATTGCTGTGCTGGTACCAGTAGTTTTCGCCAAACAGCGAGCCATAGCATACAATAAGGGTAGGGGTATATCCTGTTTGTGAGTTTTTCCAGAGCTGTATCAGATCATTGTATATGGGGGCTACCGGTATATTATGCTCTATAGTAGTATGCCCGTCCAGTATCATGCTTAAGTCGTGGTAATAGAATGAACCTCCTTCCGGCACTACTTCCATTTTTAAATCCCTCGCAGCTTCTATGATCATTTGTCGCTGGTCGCGCCGTGGCTGGTTATAGCTTTTTACGCTGAATGCCCCGTAAGCCCTGCTGCGGCGCAATGCGCTTTTTGCATCTTCAAGATTGTTGATTACTGCCTTAAAATCGCCCTCGGCACCATATAGAATCGTACCTGTTGAGAAAACACGTGGCCCCACCATCAGGCCGGCCTTTATCATTTCGCTTTGTGCGAATACCATTTCGCTGTTGGCCGATGGGTCGTGCATGGTAGTAACTCCATAAGCGAGATTGGCGTAATACGGCCAGTGCTGCTCTGGTGTGATCCCATACCGGAAATGATTGGCATGTGCATGTGCATCTACAAATCCCGGCAATATCGTCATGCCCTTGCAGTCAATAATTTTCGCGTTGCCGCTGATGTTCACATCCTTGCTTTTCCCCACTTGTTTTATCAGGTTCCCTTCTATTACTATTGTACCATCCTCTATAATCTCATTGCCATTCATAGTAATAATACGGGCATTCCTGAAGGCAATTTCCCCTTTGGGTTTGTCTGTTTTTGCGGTAAGGCCTATGCTAATACCCTCGTCGCCTGCTTTAAATAAAGAGTCCGGCGTATCAAAACGGTTTTCCACATCAATTGTATAATACTGGTCGCCAAGTGTGTAATGGAGTTTTTTACTGTCTCCACTCCATTGTAGGTTGATACCTGCGTCTTTTGATACTTTTTTTACCGGGAAGTCGGTTACTTCCTGGCTTAGATTTATTTCCCTGCCAGTATGTGGGTAGGCTGCTACATACACTTCATGCAGGTCCACAAATGCAACCCAGTTGCTGTCAGGCGAAACGGTAAATTGATTGGCATATTTACCTTTGAAGATCACCCGGTCATCGCTGCCATCCCATTTGCAACTGCTGAATGTTTTATCAAGGGCGCCAAAGAGGTTGCCCCCGGTTTGGTAGTAAATGCGGGTTCCATCTTTGGTAAATCTTGGATATTCACCTTTGTCAGTAACAAAAGTGGGTGCGCTGCCGTTCATGGTCATCATATAAATTCCCGGTTTAGGAGTATAGGAATTGCCCATGATATTGTTGCCAGCTTCTTTGGTAAATACTACCCATTTCTCGTCTGCGGAAACAGATGGCGTGCGATAAATGCCTTTTTTTGTGGTCATGACCTGCGGCCTTGCTATGCCGTCAAAATTTACTTTGCAGATACTGCCTGTGCCGGCATCAGTCCAGGTTACATAGATCAGTGATTTTCCGTCGGGGGTAAACGTTGGTTCAAATTCCAGTTCAGGCCTGTTGGTGATGCGTTCAGGCTTGCCATCCGGCAGCAACTTTTTATAGATGTGCCCCAACGCATTGAATACCAGCCATCTGCCATCTGGTGAGGTCGTTGCATTGCGTATCACATTTACATTAAACTCATCAGGATTAATGTTTTGCTTGAAGCGTACCGCATCTGTGATTATTTTGCTCACATTGCAGGTAAACGATATTTCTGTTGCAGAATCTGTTTTTGAAACGTCCACTTTCATTATTTTACCGCCTGCCCATATTACTATATTTTTATCATCAGGTGTCCATGAGTAGCCGGTATATACGCCATAAATAGTCCATGCTTCCTGCTGGTCTTTACTCAATTTATCATAGATAGGCCATTCCTCCCCGGTTTCAATATCACGCAGGTAAAGTACAGTTTTGGTACGTACACGCTTTACGAAAGCTAGTAGCTTACCATTATGAGATACTTCAGGCCGCACAGCGCCGCCGGGGCCTCCAGTCACTGTTTCACTGGTACCTAATGCCCGGTCAAACCTTTTGATCACGAATATTTCTTTATTAGGATCTTTATTGTATTCAAATGCCCCGCCGGGATACATATCTTCGCTATAATAGATGTAGCGCCCATCTGGTGATGCGCAGGGTTCATTCAGGTCTTGCTGGTCATTCTTTTTAGGGGTTAGCTGCAATCCCCCACCACCATTGATATGGTACATCCATAGCTCACCCGCGCCAAGAGAGCGGGTAGAGGTGAAGTGCTTACGTGCTATGATATACTTGCCATCGGGAGTAAATACCGGGTTATTGAGCAGGTGGAAACTTTCTTTTGTGATCTGTTTGGCATGACCTCCGTTCTTATTCATGATCCAGATATTGTCGCCACCGCCATCATCAGATGTAAAGAGGATTTTTGTTCCATCGGGGCTGAATCTCGGTTGCACATCCAGCGCAAGACCCATTCTTAGTATAGTGGCTTCACCACCTTCTATAGGCATGATATAAATATCGCCCAACAGGTCAAAAACAATTTCTTTACCGTCCGGCGATACGTCCAGGTTCATCCAGGTTCCTTCATTTACTGTGAAATTGGCCTCTTTGCGCGGGCCGCCCGGATTATTTACATCCCATTTTTTCTTTTCTTTATCATTCTTCTCGGTCTTAGCTTCCTCTTTTCCTTCTTTTTTCTTATTCCTTGCAGATAGTAGCAAGGGGAATGAGCAGAGCAGCATTACTGCAAGCAAACGGTTGATATACATAATAAATCATTAATGAAGGGATAAAGATAAGTTTCAAACGGGATAATTCAATTAATAACGGGCGATTAACGTTTTCATTTGCAGAGATAATATGTATGATAATTTATGAACAGCCGCGTATTATTATTTTATATCGCGGATAGTAATAGAATACTCAGGCAAATAAAATTTTTCAATATTTCGGGATATACCCCTATTAAGTTTTTCAGCTTTTAGGTATTTTTGAGAAAATAAAAAAGACCGGTGAAAAAATTTTTCATTTTTCTGGGTGTACTGATTGGGGTTGTGATAGTGGGTATTTTGGTGCTGGGGCTTATAGCGCCTACCGATATTACCGTGACCCGTAGTGCGTTGATCAAAGCGCCTAAAGATTCCGTATTTGACCAGGTAGTACATTTTAAAAACTGGCCCAAGTGGAGTGTATGGTACCGGATGGACTCATCTATTAAGACTACCTATACAGGTAATGATGGGGAGCCCGGCAGTGCCTATCACTGGATAGGAGATGAACATAAAGTAGGGGAGGGGGAAATGAAAAATACAGGGGTTAATGATACACAGATGGATTATGAGCTGCATGTATTGCAACCATTTCCTATGGATGCTACGGGTATGCTGATGGTAAAAGATAATTCTACTGGAACTGTGAAGGTTACCTGGACATTAAAAAAACATACTGCATTCCCAATGAATGCTATGAGCATGTTTGTGGACATGGATAAATTGCTGGGAAATGATTTCGAAAGCGGATTAGGCAATTTAAAGAAAATAATGGAAATCAATAACATAGGTGTGGTTCCGGTAGTTGCAGATGATATGAATGGCAGTATCAAAGAAACAGATTATCCGGGGCATATTTTTGAAGGTATTCGCAAAACGGTGAACTGGGCTGACATGCAGCAATTCTTTAATGAGAACTCCACTTTATTGACAAGAATGGCTGCCGCCAAGATCAACGGCCATGCTACCAGCCTGTTTTATATGTGGGATACAGTGAATAAAAATGCAGATATGACGGTCTCCTTCCCTGTTTCTGACTCCTCATTACCAATGAAAGGGGCTTCTTTTACATATGTGACACCATCAAAAGCCGTGATGGTTGTGGAAAAAGGCAGTTATGCACAATCGGCACAAATGCATGGAGCAATTAGGAAGTATCTGGCCGCTAAAGGAAAAGTATCTAAATTGATACTGGAAGAATATGAGGTGGGACCCCAGCAGGAGCCGGATACGAATAAATGGGTGACAAACATATACTACTTAGTAAAATAAACCGTTAGTTAGTAAAGCATTTTGCAGTAAGCTGCTTTTACACCTGCTGCAAAAGACTTTTATTTACCTTCGCAAACTCTATTTTGGCTCTTAGAATGAAGTTATCTGTAATTATTGTCAACTATAATGTGAAATACTTCCTGGAGGTTTGCCTGCATTCTGTATTGCGTGCGGCCGTAGGGATAGACTCAGAGGTAATAGTGGTAGACAATAATTCAGCAGACAGTAGCTGCCAGGTGATAAGAGAGCATTTCCCCTCCGTAATATTAATAGAAAATAAAGATAACAAGGGTTTCTCAAAAGCGAATAACCAGGGTGTGGCAGTGGCTAAGGGAGAATATATCCTCTTCCTGAACCCAGATACAGTAATGCCAGAAGATTTTTTGCAAAAGATACTTGGTTATATGGATACCCATCCGGAAGCCGGGGCTATTGGACCGAGGCTCATTGATGGCAAGGGGCAATTTGCGCCTGACTCTAAAAAATCGTTTCCTTCTTTGTCTGTTGCCATTTTTAAGACCACAGGCATCAATAAAATATTCAGCAAATCGGCATACTTCAATAAGTATTATGCAGTGCATGTAAAAGAACGAGAGACGGCAGCAGTAGATGTGCTTTCAGGTTGCTGCATGCTGGTAAGAAAGGCGGCAATGGATGCAGCCGGTGGCCCGTTTGATGAAGACTACTTTATGTATTGTGAGGATGTGGATCTTTCTTACCGGATAGAAAAGGCGGGCTATAAGAATATCTATTATCCAGAGGTTGACCTGATACATTATAAAGGGGAGAGCACCCGTAAAATGACGCTTTCATACGTGCGCATATTTAATGAGGCATTGGTGACTTTTGTAAAAAAGCATTATACAAAGAAACAAGCACGGATGTTTGTTTTGTTTATCAATGTAGGAATCATACTAAGGGCAATATTGGGTACTGTGAAACGCGGACTCAAAATATTCCATATGCCACTTTTTGACGCACTGATATTGTTAGCCACGTTATGGGGAATTAAGAATTTCTGGGTGGAGGAGGTGAAAAACCTGATGCCCATCCACCCAAGCGCCGTGTATGCCACTTTTCCTGTTTATATTGCTTTATGGTTAATATCCCTTTATTTTAATGGAGCCTATGACCAACCTTACCGTGCACTCAAGGTGACGAGGGGTATGCTAATAGGCACCACATTCATACTCGCATATTATGGCCTGTTGCCGCCGGAATTCAGGTACTCCCGCGCTATTATCATATTTACAGGTTTTGCAGGTACCGCTATATTGCTGGGGCTGCACGAGATATTGTACCGGATGGGTATATTGCGGTTTATTCCTTATGATAAATTGCCCAGGAAAGCCGTGATCGTAGCTGACGAAAGCTCCTACCGCCAAACTGCAGGTATACTGCGACAGGTGCATTATGCCCCGGAGCTATCAGGTCGTATCAGTCCAAAAGATGAGCGGCATGGCGTTCTTGCCACCTTGCCGGAGATGAAGCAGGTGTTATATACCACAGGCGTAAACGAGGTAATATTTTGCATCAATGGTCTATCATATACAGATGTTTTTAACCAGATGCAATATTGTGGGAGTCATTATGAATATAAAATACATTTGCCTGGTAGTCATAGTTTTGTGGGTAGCAACTCCAGCAATACATCAGGTGATTTATATGTGATTGACCGCCGGTTTAACCTTTCAGATTTCGCACAGATAAGAAATAAACGCCTCGTGGATATTGCCGGGGCTTTACTCTTTTTAGTATTCTTTCCATTTACTTTTTTCATGATCAGAAAGCCGGGGAAGTTTTTTGTAAATTGTTTTAAAGTACTATCCGGGAACATGACGTGGGTGGGCTATGCACCCGGCATCACCAACTACCTGCCACCTATACGCACTGGCATTATAGAACCATATAATGTATTGGCTGGCTATGAACCATCGGCAGAGGTAAAGTCGCATATTAACAAAGCATATGCAGAACATTACTCATCTTTGACAGACATCACACTGATGTTGAAAAATTATAAATACCTGGGTGGTTTGTAATTGGTGCGTTTATTTTTATATTTATGATTTTTCCCAATAATGACGAATTTTCGCGTTAAATCTCCGTGGAAGATTGCCCGAATATCTACTATAGCCACCCTGTCTTTTATAGTGTGCTGGGGCTTTGCTATGGTTGTAGCAGAGATAAAGCCTTTCTGGATAGATGAGTGGCGCGTGATATACAATCTGAAGTACAAGGATGCAACGATGCTATGGGGGCCGCTCGATTTTTTACAGCAGTTTCCGCGTGTGTACCTTGAAATAGTTAAAGTATTTACTTCCATTTTTGATTATAGTTATTTTGCGTTGCGCCTGCCTTCATTTATTGTAGGTACCGCAATGATTGCTTTGTGCTATCGCCTGATGGTAAAAATATTCCGGCGCGAAAGTTTTAACCGGTTCCTGTTTGTAATGATGCTGGTATCTGCCAGCACTTTTACCGATTATTATGTGGAGATCAAGCAGTATACTATGGACCTGCTCCTCGCCCTGGTAGCTATCTGGCAATTCATAGAGTTATTAAAACTAACTAATGGGCAACCGAAGATTTCCGGCAGGTACATGTGGTTGTGTGCCAGCTTCCTGGTAGTGCCGTTTTTCAGTTATACTTACCCGATAGCCATTGCCCCGGTATTCATTATACAATTCGTTCAGGGCGTTATCCTGTTAAGAGATAAAAGAGTTACAACGGGTAAAACAAGGATATTGTTACAGCAATGGTTCCCGTTATTTTTATGTGCTGCCAGCATAGTGGTTTTTTATATGACGGATGTGAAGCAGCTGATGGCTGATAAAGGTATGCACCAGTATTGGGGGCACCTGATGATGAATAAAGGTTTTAGCTGGAGTTCATTTTTTTACGAATGCTATAATATGTTTGCGGAGATTGGTGCCGGGGCGGTGTATTGGTATTTATTCGGGGTGCTGGGGGTTGTTTCATTTTTATATGGGGTTTTTGTTTGTGTTGCTAATATTAAGAGGAAGCAGCAGAGCGCAAGTGACCTTATCCTGCTTTATAGCGCACTGCTGGTTTTGATAGCAATTCTATTGTTCAGCACGGGCAAGTTCCCATTAGGAGAGCCGCGTTTAAATGCGTTTATGATACCTGTTATTGCTGTGCTCCTCATCCGTTTACTGGATGGCTTAAGTGAGCATCGCAGATGGAATATAGTTTCAAAAACAGTGTCCGTAGTGCTGCTGGCGGGGGTAACGGGTAATGTTTATACCACTTTTTATGCCAGTCTTACCGGGCCTGAATATACCAGGAAGATGGAAATCTACCGGTCTACTGAAAAGGCGCTGCTGATGGCGCAATCGAAAAAACTGCCTACGATGATCACTCCGGAGGTGGCATGGCCTTATGATAAAACCCGGAATTATCCATTCAATAATACAGTGCCGGGGGATTGGGTATTGAAAACTTTCCCAGCTTATCATGTGGCGAATAATATGCCGGTATATGCCATTACGAATATGGCCTCCCTGCGTGAGGAGATGAAACGCCTGCCTGCAAATATCACTTCCGTACTGGCAGGGGATGGAAGGTCGTTTAGTATTATCATCCGGTAGGTTTTTGTTTTAGGGCGATTATATATTACCGCCAAGCGCCTGAAAAAAGACACTCGGCCGGGACGGAAATATTTCAACAGGGTTCCTCTACTGCACAATCACACGGGTATTGTAGTACACGCCCCGCGCCGTCTTCGCAGATAGTAAGTACACACCCGGCGCGGCATTGAGGCTCACATCCACCGGCTCGTTGGTGCTGGCGCGAAGCTGGCTGATGCGCTGCCCCACAAGGTTTGAGACCGTGACTTCTACTGCCTCCTTTACATCTGATGACAGGCTGAAGGTGAACTTGCCGCTGCATGGATTAGGAGATACCTCCATCGCAGCTTGCTTCGTCACCTGGTTTACGCCTACGTTGCAATTGGCGACTGCCAGTGGGATCGTAGTATCGCTCGTGCCGCAATTGTTGGTCATAGAGAATGTGATAATGGCGGCGCCTATGGCAGTGAAGGTAACCATACCTGAGCCGGATACGGTGGCTACGAGGGTATTATTGCTGTTCCACGTGCCGGTATCTCCGCCGGCATATAGCAGCATGGAATCGCCCACGCAGGCAATGCCCAGTTCGTTGATGGTGGGAGACACTGGCGCGCTCTGCACATTAACGGAACTGAATACGTAACAGCCATACGCCGAATCCTGGAATAGAATGGTGGTCATGCCGACAGATAAGCCATGCACCACGCCCGTGAGGGAGTCTACGTTGGCGACTGTAGGATCCTGGGTATACCATTTGCCTCCTACCGAATCGCTCAGTGTGATGGTCGTGCCGAGGCACAAGCTGTCAGGGCCGGTAATAGACGGTCGCGTAGGCGACACCGTTGCGGTTATTGATGCCGTGCAGCCAGCGGCATTGGTGAAGCTGATAATAGTGGTGCCGATAGTATCTGCAGTAAAAAAACCTATAGAAATGCCGGGGAACGTAATAGCAGAGTCGAACACAATAACTGCGGTATTGCTGCTTGTCCATACGGACCCGGAATCCAGTGTATCAATCATTACAAACCGATCGAAGACGCAATATTGAGTACGGGCCAGGAATGTAGGTAGCGGGTTTACCGTTATTGTAATGGTGGAGGAAGCCAGCCCCACAGTATAGCTGATGGTGGCGGTGCCTGCAGCAATGCCGGTGACAACGCCGCTCGATGAGCCTATAGTGGCCACCGTAGTGTTGGAGCTGCTCCACTTGCCTGATGGCGTAGCGTCAGACAAGGTCATGATGGCGCCCACGCACAGATGTGTGGCGGGTGCTATGATCTGCGCCCGGGATAAATGGATACCCACTGAAAAAAACACGATAAATAGGAGGAATAACCGCTGTTTCATACAATTATACGTTTATGGAATAATTAATGCCACGAAAATACGGCAATTCCCCATCCGGCGCTCAACACAGGCTGCAACTATATTGAAAATCCCCCGCATTTCCCCCTCTTATGCTCCGGGCAATGGAGTTGAGTAGTGTATTTTTCATGTTGAACTGGTATTGTACTTTGGCTGCAGGCCGCCGGTGTCGTATCCGGGGTTATGGCCTGGAGGGTATTTTCCCGTTTTTTCTGAAATCGCAGGTTGGGCAATTTCGTTTGCAGGTGTTTTTTCATTTGTGCTGATAATCAATTCTTTGTGTTCTGTTTTGCTTGTTTCAAATTGCTCATTGGTGTTCCCAC
>Ga0206839_1065_pt3 | contig 26197 bp, 18 predicted proteins | sample Alteio_BWOrgCont_27_FD_152883 | JGI IMG/M metagenome (GOLD analysis project Ga0206839, IMG submission 152883) | Enriched cells from forest soil in Barre Woods Harvard Forest LTER site, Petersham, Massachusetts, United States -... | ecosystem: Environmental > Terrestrial > Soil > Temperate forest >... | reverse complement strand
TACGGCGTTTACAAAAGACTATATTTCCATTTCGCAAGTGGTAGATGAAAAATCTATCGTTAATGGCATTGTTGGCTTGCTTGCAACCGGTGGCTCTACCAACCACACTATTCACCTGATAGCCATCGCGCGCGCTGCTGGTATCCAGATTAACTGGGATGATTTTTCCGAGCTTTCTTATGCAGTGCCGCTGCTTGCGCGTGTATATCCTAACGGCGATGCCGACGTAAATCATTTCCATGCCGCAGGCGGGCTTGGTTTCCTTATGGATACTCTTGCCAAAGCCGGATTGCTCAATGAAGATGTGACTACTGTTATGGGTAAGGGATTTGACGCTTATCGCAAAGAAGCGGCGCTGGAAAACGGCAAAATAACATGGCAGCCGTTAGCGGTAGAAAGCCGCAATACTTCCGTGTTGCGCTCAGCCCGAGATCCTTTTGATGGAGAAGGCGGCATCCCTTTGCTGAAAGGTAACATGGGACGCGCTATTATCAAAGTGTCGGCAGTGAAGCCGGAGCATAGGGTGGTGGAAGCGCCGGCAAGGGTATTTCACAGCCAGGATGATTTATTGAAGGCCTTCAAGGGCGGCACGCTGCACGGTGATTTTGTGGCGGTAATCATCTTTCAGGGACCGCGTTCGAATGGTATGCCGGAATTGCATAAGCTTACCCCGACCTTAAGCGTGTTACAGGGCATGGGGTTTAAAGTGGCGCTGGTGACGGACGGGCGCATGTCAGGCGCATCGGGTAAAGTGCCTGCGGCTATTCATGTCGTTCCGGAATCGCTCGAAGGTGGTATATTAACCAAAATACGTGATGGCGACATTATTCGCCTGGATGCGGATGAAGGCATACTGGAAGTGAAGCTGGATGAAGCAACGCTCGCTGCGCGTAAGCCAGGCAAACCGGATATATCGCATTACCATCATGGTCTGGGGCGTGAACTGTTTTCCGCAGCGCGTCACGTAGTAACGGCTGCAGAAGAGGGTGCCTCGTTTGTGTTAAAAAGCTATGACTAATGATATTCTGGGATTTGTAGGGGATTTTGGCGGTACCAATGCCCGGTTTGCGCTGGTTGAGAACAGTCGGCTTGTTCAGGAAAGCATTTATATCTGCGTTAACCGGGACTACCCGACGATAGCGGATGCAATCCGGGATTTCCTTGCAGTAAGCGGAAAACCGAAAGTGTCTTACGCCTGCCTTGCATTGGCGGGTGCCATTACCGGCGATAAATTTAAATTCACCAATTGCGATTGGGAATTCTCAGGCAAAGCACTGTCTGCTGATTTGAAGCTTAAGCAATTGATGCTGACGAATGATTTTACTGCGCTTGCCATGGGAGTGCCGGCGTTGACATCGTCTCAGTATTATCAGGTGGGCAGCGGCTCACCGCTGGCGCATAAGCCCATAGGAGTGATGGGGCCGGGCACAGGGCTTGGGGTTTCCGGCCTGGTGTGGAGCGGCAGGCATTGGGTCGCCTTGCAGGGCGAAGGCGGGCATGACAGCTTTGCCCCTACTAATGAACTTGAGATAGAAATACTTCGCATAGGTTGGAAAGAGTATGGCGGCAGGCTTTCCAGTGAGAGAATCCTGACGGGTGATGGGCTGGAATTTTTATACAGGGCTCTTTGCCAGGTACACGGTAAAAAAGCAGAAGAATTGAAAGCACCTGATATCACCAGGCAGGCGATAGAAAATCCGAAATCTATCTGCCATGAAGTGGTGAATATTTTTTGCGGAGTTCTGGGTAGTTCTGCGGGAGATCTGGCGCTGACGCTTGGTGCCTTTGGCGGTGTCTATATTGGTGGCGGCATTATGGCGAAGTTAGGCGATTTAGTGGCTGCAAGCCCTTTGCGCGCGCGGTTTGAAGCCAAGGGAAGATTTAAAGATTATATGTCCGGCATTCCAACCTATATTATAACCGAAAGTGCACAGGTCGCTTTAGTTGGCGCAGCCGCTATTCTCAATAGTCAGGAGTAAATTATGGTGAGCGCTAAAGAAATACTTTCTCTTGGCACTATTATTCCCGTCATTACTTTGGATAAAGTAGAAGATGCACTTCCGCTCGCAGATGCGCTCGCAGCAGGCGGTATTAAAACCATGGAAGTCACTTTGCGTACACCAGCGGCGCTTGATGCAATCAAACTCTTAACTTCTGAGCGCAAAAACATGGTAGTGGGGGCGGGGACAATTACAACGCCGGATGGATTTGAAAAAGTGAAAAGGGCGGGGGCGCAGTTTATTATCAGTCCCGGCGTAACGGAATCATTACTGGCTGTCGGCAAGCAATGCGCCGTGCCTTATATACCCGGTATTGCCACCACTTCCGAAGCATTGCTCGGCATCCAGCACGGATTTGAATATCTGAAATTCTTTCCCGCAGGTCTGGCTGGCGGTGTGCCGATGCTCAAGAATTTTGCTGCTTTGTTCAGTGACCTAAAATTCTGTCCTACTGGCGGCATTGATCAGAAAAACATGAATGAATATCTTAACTTGCCCAATGTCATATGTGTTGGCGGCTCGTGGATAGTGCCGGTAAAGGCCATCCGTGAAGGGCAGTGGGGTGAAATCACAAAGCTGGTAAAAGACGCGCTGGGCGCAGTAATCAAGTAAGCCGTCCTCCTCGTTTCGCTCGACGTTCTCGCAATGATGATAAGGGCACGGATAACAGGTCAGAAACCTATCTCTGCTGTCGCCAGCATATCATTTTCATTGCGGTCTTCCTTAAGCTCTGCGCCGATGATTTTATCGGTCTCGCGCTTGAAGAAGAACAGAGATACCAGGATGATCCCGATAGGAATCAGTGACAGATAGAAAGCCGTCTGACCACTGAAATGGTCGAATGTGTATCCGGTGATACGTGAGCCGATAGTGCCGCCCAGCGCCGAGAAAATAACGATAAGGCCGCACATCGCCGAATGCTGGTGTTTGGGCAGGGCGCTGAGCATCACAGAACTGATGGCGGGGTAAATCGGCGCCATGAACAGCCCGATCAGCGGGAAAATATAAGCCGCCGGCGGAGCATTCGACCAGGTAAGTAGCGGATTTTCCGTAATACCATGCGTGAGCGGCAGAGTGAGTAACACCAGCAATCCCATCGCCAGCAGGCAGGCTGTCAGCACGGGGTACCAGTGTATGCGGCGCATAATCACACCCGCGCCAAGACGTCCCAGTGCCAGACAGGCGGCGAAAATGCTTGCCATCTGCACGCTCATGGCGGAAGGCAGCTTCAGGATTTGGTTGTTGAAGGTGGGCAGCCAGGTGCAGATGCCCTGCTCGATCAGTACATAGAGAAATGCCGAGATTACGAACACATATACCATGGGTCGTGCCATCAGGCGCAGCATGGCGTAGAAATCGTCGGAGACTTTGGAGTCTTTGGCGCAGGCGCCGGATTCATCATAAGGCGAGACATAGAGCGCCACGATGTTGAAGGCGCAGATCGCGGCTATGGCCCAGTAGACATTCAGCCAGCTTTGCGAGTGCGGATTTTGGGAGTCGATAAAGGCGCTGAAGAGCCAGTAACAGGAAAGCACCCCGATCATGAAAATGCCTTCAATGGTATTCATAAAACTGGCATGTTCCTTGGGATCTCCGGTGATAAGTCCAACCGTGGAATAGACCGATACCTTTACCAGGGCAAAAGCGGAGCCGACGCATAGAAAAAGCAACTTGGTAGTCCAGAAAGAGGGCACCAGCGGCATGGCAAGGCTCGCCAGTGTGACCAGCGTGAGCCCCGACATCATGGCTTTGCGAAAACCAATTCGGGCCAGGAACGAGCACATCAGGAAAGAAACAATGGCGATAGGCAGGTCCTTGAAGGCCTCCAGTATGCTCGCAGAGGTCTTGCTGACATCATAATTATGAATGACCTGCAGAATCACCGTCCCAACGCTGTTGAGCAGGATGGCAAAGACGAAGTAGGTGAGAAATAAGGATAATTTAATACGCAATGTGCTTACTGTCCGCATGTTTTTACTCCAGCTTTTTTATCGTAATAGCCTGTTTTGGCCTATTTTCTTGTGGCAAGCATCATATCGTGGTTGCATTCAAACGCAACCTCGTTAGGATATGCGGCCTTAAAATGATGAAGAATCAATTATTTTTGGTAAGGATAGGAGTCGACGTTGAGTAAAAAGATCAATAAAAACAAAGAGGAGCACATGCGGCATTTTGGAGTGAATGATTGGGGTGTCCATGAAGAGGCACTGGAGCTCAGCCATTCTACATTGGCGGAGACGGTTTTCGCTCAGGCCAACGGTTATATCGGCACACGCGGCACCCATGAAGAGGGCATCACTGGTAACCCTGCATCCACCGAAGGCACCTATCTGAACGGATTATTCGTGCGCACGCCTTATGATTATCCCGAAAACGCCCATGCTTTCGCTACGCATAACAATAAAATTATTCAGGTGCCCAATGGCAAAGCTATCTGCGTCAGTACGGACGGCGAGACCTTTTTGCCGGGTGAAAGTGTTGTGGAGGATTACTCCCGTCATCTGGATTTCCAGACCGGGCTGATGGAACGGTCGCTTATCTGGAGCACCACTTCCGGCAAACGGTTGAAGATCGCTTCCCGGCGGCTGGTATCGCTGATTAACCTGCATCTATTGGCTATCGAATACCAGATTACAGCGGAGAATTTCGACGGAGCTGCGCAGCTTGAATCCTGTCTCGATGCCGCTTACGGCGCGGGCGAGGTAGACCCGGAAGATCCGCGCGTGGGGCATCTTTCCATCACTAAAAGCCTGGTGAAGCGGGAAGAGAAGGCGGAAGAGGGGAACCCCTCCTATCTGCACCAGATCAAAGACAGCGATGTTATTATCCGCTCCGCTGCTTGCGAAATATTGCAAGGAATAACGCCTGCCCGTAGCCGCGTATTGCAGGAAAAAGGCAAGCTGGGGACGCGTTATGAAATGACACTGAAGCAGGGGCAACCGGTGACGTTGACCAAGTTCATCACCTACCATCACGGTGTGTTGGGTGAGGAAGCCACGCTGGCCGGACGAGCCGCCGACACGCTGAAAGCCGCCCGAAAAACGGGTTTTGCCCATTACGCCATGGTGCAACAGCAGAAACTGGCTGAATTCTGGAGCGGCGCGGATGTCACCATCGACGGCGATCCTGAGTTGCAGCAGGGCATTCGTTTCAATCTGTTCCACATTTATCAGTCGGCGGGCAAAGATGGCCGCAGCAATATCGGCGCCAAGGGCCTGACCGGTCCGGGTTATGACGGGCATTATTTCTGGGATACGGAAATTTATATCATTCCGTTTTTCGTCTATAGTTATCCGGAAGTGGCGCGTAGCCTGCTGGAATACCGTTATTCGATTCTGGATAAGGCGCGCGAACGCGCGCAGCAGATGTCACACACCAGGGGGGCTCTGTTCGCCTGGCGCACCATCGGGGGCGAAGAATGCTCTGCCTACTTCCCGGCGGGTACGGCGCAGTACCATATCAACGCAGCGGTGGCCTATGCCATCCGCCAATATCTCCAGGCGACGCAGGATTGGGATTTTATCGGTCGATTCGGCGCCGAAATCCTGTGGGAGACGGCGCGTATCTGGATGGGGATTGGCCATTTCAATCCGCGCAAGGGCGGACAATTCTGCATACACACAGTGACGGGGCCGGATGAATATACGGCGGTTGTCGATAATAACTTTTATACCAACGCCATGGCACGCCAGCATCTGCGTACGGCGCTGGAAGTAGCGGCGCATCTGAAAAAGCACGACAGGAAGTGCTATGATGCGCTGGTAGAAAAGATATGCCTGGAGGAGTCAGAACTGGCGGCCTGGAAAAAGGCAGAGGAGAACATGTATCTGCCCTATGACAAAGAACTTGGCATCAATCCGCAGGACGATACTTTCCTCGATAAGCCGCACTGGGATTTTGAGAATACCCCGGCAGAGAAATACCCCCTGCTGTTGCATTATCACCCGCTGGTGATCTATCGCCATCAGGTGCTCAAGCAGATCGATGTGGTACTGGCGATGGTGCTGCTGAGCGAGCAGTTTGACACCGACCTCAAACGGCGCAATTTTGAGTATTACGATCCGATCACTACGCATGATTCAACGCTTTCCACCTCGATGAACAGCGTCGCCTGCTCGGAACTGGGGCTGTATGATAAGGCCTACCAGTATTTTGAGGAATCGGTGCGCATGGACCTGGATAACCGCCACCGCAACACTGAATACGGTCTGCACACCGCCTGTATGGCGGGGTCATGGATGACCGTGGTGCTGGGTTTTGGCGGTATGCAGATTCAGGACGATAAACCCAGCTTTAACCCCTATCTGCCAAGGAAATGGCCGTCTTACGCGTTCTCGGTCCGCTTCCGGGAAAGCCGCGTGCACGTAGCCGTCAGAAGCAAGGAAGTGGTCTATACGCTGACCGATGGTAATGCGCTGGAGATCACCCATGCTGGCAAGCCGTTGAAACTCGTGCCGGGCAAACCGGTGACCGTATCAGCGACAGCTAAGGAGCATGCGGCATGACCTACAAAGCATTTATCTTCGATCTGGACGGTGTGATCACCGATACCGCCCACTACCATTTTCTGGCATGGAAGCGGCTGGCTGACCGGCTGGGCATATCTTTTAATGAGCAGGACAATGAGCGGCTGAAAGGTGTCAGCCGCATGCGTTCGCTGGAGATTATCCTGGAACAATCGACAAAAACTTACTCCCTGGCGGAGTTGGATGCGATGGCCGAGCACAAGAACGATGATTACAAAGAGTTGATCGCTGATATTACCCCGCGTGATATCTTACCCGGTGTGGCGAAGATCTTCGCCTGGCTTAAAGCAAACGGCTACAAAATCGGTCTGGCGTCGGCCAGCAAGAATGCTGCCTTCGTAGTGGAGCGGCTGGGTATGACGCGGGATTTCGATTATATTGCCGACGCAGCCAAGATTCCCAACAGCAAACCCGCACCGGATGTGTTTCTGGACGTGGCAAAGGCTTTCAACCTCCCGCCTGCGGTGTGCGTGGGGGTGGAAGACGCCGCTGCCGGGGTGGAAGCCATTAAGGCCGCCGGGATGTTCGCGGTGGGTATCGGCGATCCAGCCATTCTGCACGAAGCCGATATCGTCTTTCCCGACATGACGGCGTTCAATTCCAAGAAAGTGGTGGGGTAATTGATATAGGTAATAAACCGCCAGCACAGCGCCACACATGCTAAAATGCATCCATACTCCAATTTTGAGAGGTATATAAAGTAGCGGAAAGTTTTTACCAATGGAAATTATTCAGGGCTTGTGTATGCCCTAAACCCGCGCTGGGTGCTGTTCTAAATTGGATCCGGCTGTAGCCGAATTTAGAACGGGGTTAGGGGAAGAAGCATTGCTTCTGGCAGTGTTGCCGGGTTTTGAGGCATTGCGTGGATCATTTGCGAAAAGTTCAGCCTGGTTAGTTCCCGTTAGCACGTATGCATCTGTAGGGGAAACAGGAGCTTTATCTATGATGGAGCCGCCACAGGCAATATTTGCGCCTTCTGCCGCTTTTTCTGTAGCAATCACGCTTGCAGTCCAGGGATTTTTTCTCAAGGATAGGACTTTGTCTGTAAGTTCTTTTTCAATTTCCGAGGCCCTAATATGCACATCAGGTTCAGCGGCAAGAAATTCCGCGGCCTTCTTTATAATCTGATCCTGAACGTTTTTCGGTGCCCCCAGTATAAGATTGGCGGTCTGAGCATAAAGCCCATCATATGCCTCTTTGGTTTCAAATGATTTATCACGATTCTTAGAGCCCAGAGTACCAACTATGCTTGACGATGACCATGCTCCGGCAATGAGAGTGGTTAAGGCAGGAAAATATAATTTTCCCTCCGTCTCTCCTGTATTCTTTTTATCCTGGTAATGCTTGATGGTTTGATAGGCTTCCCGGTCTATGCCTAAACCGTTATCAAGAGCAAGCAATGTCCCATAAACCGCCAGGGGTTTTCTGGCAATGAACATATAAACACTATCAGGAATTATTTTTATGGCGGCGCCAACTCCATTTTCCCGAAGCGTTTTCATGAATCCTTTTTTCTTTTTAAACGCTTCAAGCTGTTCCGGGGTTGCTTCCGGCACGACTATGGCAATGAGTGCGCTTATGGCGGCGAGTGTACCAGACACAATATATCCGCTGCCGGTTGCCCCTTTATTCTTGCGCCTTTCATTTATACCGACAATCGTAAGTAGAATATTTCCTGGCAGGGCAATGAGATTTTGCGCCTGGACGGGGTGTGATTTGAGAGTATCCCATAACCGTGTAAGTACGCTACGTTCACGGAATTGGATTTCGGGAGTTGTAATTAATGGGTCAGCAAGAATATATCCTTCTTTTGCCAGATAGCCGCGCAGGCCTGTGGCTATTTGAGAGAAGCGAATCGCGCCAGCGCCCGTGCCAAATACCGCCGGCAATGCGGTTGCTGTTCCATAGAACGCTCCAACGGCCATGCGCTTTACGTCATGTTTACGTTCATTAGCCGGATCTTTAGGATCTTTGATAGGAGTCAGCCAGCCTAGAACGATCATGGTCATATGACCAATCTCGCCGAGAATACCGGAGATATTCATGCTGTTTTTTCTTATATTGGCGATAGCGCTGAGCTTGGGAACTTCATCAGGAATTTCAGTTTTGGTGGGATCTCCTATTACAAAACCACCGCTTCTGAGTGTATCAAAAAGCTGATCTTCTTTTCCGAAGTCTGCGACTTTAAGTACGCTTTTATCTTCTACCTCGTCAAGGTAACAGATAAACCCGTGTTTTGCCAGATACTGTGGAAGGGTGGACAATTTATCATCGACAGTCTCAGGCGCATAAATGACCACTTGCAACCATCCGCCTGCATTCTTTTTCACGTCTATCTGCTTGATAGGTGCCGCTGCCTTCCAGTCATAGCGATATCCCATAGGCTTATACCTGCGATAATACTAGTATTCGTAACAGTTTACCATAGATGGAGATATAGTGTGTGAAGATTATGTTACAACCGCAATTTATTTGGGGTATATTATGAAGGTTTTCTTACACCTATAAACACGAATTAATCATTATTTATCAATTGATTGTGTTTATGTGCGATAAGTGCGCCCTGCAGGGGCTAACGAATGTCACTTAACAGGTCTGGTATAAAATATTACCTGCCTGCTAAGACTAGGCACAGATTCTTACAATCGGTTTACCTAAGGCTTACGGACCTGGTTTATAAGCTTTTACTGCCTCTGATCGGCATACACCAAGGTAAAAATATGGCGGTAGAAGGACAACATCTTGAATTTGGCGGTGGATGAAGACCATTCCTAAGTCTCATCTCAGTATACATATTCCCTGTAACAGGGAAATCTACAAGGAAATTTCTATTTTTCAGCGTAATTTTGGCCAGAATCAACCCAAGCGCAAACCTGCACGCCAGTAATCTAGCGGCTTATAGAGCGAATTCCCTGCTTTGGGCCTTGCAGGGAATTAGCAGGTAAATTTACCTGCTATCTCAGTATAACAAAAATCAGTTGCCGCACAATTCAGCAATAGCCTGTTCGGCTTCCTGTAAGATTTTATCCATGGATTTATGTCTCGTACCACCTTCCCAGGTAGTGCCACCTTCATCACATACCCGGATGATGGATGTGCTGTATCCGTCCCGTCCTATTTCAATCCAGCCATCCTTGATCCATCCAGTAATATTGGGGTAGCGTTTGGCAAAATTATCCTCATGCATATTCTTGTCATTGCTATCTTTGTGCGTTGGAGGAGGGGCATTAAGCAGAAATAGTCCCAGTGCAACAGCATGTTTACAAAACCCGTAATCAGAAATGGCGGGACAGGTACAATCCGCTTTCAGTTCTTTTGCAGTGAGTTTCAATTCAGCACGGTACGGGTGGGTTCCCTGGACTTCGGCAGTAGCGGTGCTGGCTGAATGATATAACAGATGGACGCATCCCTGTTCGTAATATTCTTCGCCTCTTGCATATATTTTATTTCCAGCCAGTTCCTGTAGTTTTTTATATGACAGAAAGGATTGAAGTGTTTGAGTGTTAGGCATAAACTTGCTTCCATAAATAATCATTACGGGAGACATATTATGGTTCATAAAATCACTTCTTTCAATGGCAGATGGAGAATAACCTGGATGGAGATGTGGGAGCAGGATTACGTTGATATGGAAGTCCCCGGCTATATTGCAGTCGATAAGGAAGGATATGGGGAATTCCAGTTTGGCCTGGTGCACGGAAGTTTTTTTGCTGATCCGGAGAAAGCTTATATTTCTACTGAATGGGAAGGGCATGCTGAGATGGATGAAGCCTATGGAGAAATCTCCGCGCGTGTCGAAGAGGAAAAATTGCAGGGCACTATTTATTTTTCGAATGGCGATGAATCTGAATTCCGTGCCGTCCCGGAAAATAAAAAGCAGAGCCTGAGAACATCTCTGGAAACCTGTAAAGCCTGATGGTTATCTTTCCAATAACATCATTTTCACAGGAATATGTCTTCTGCTATACATGACATCAGCCAGAAAATTCAGCTTATCTCCGAGCGCATCACCGCACTGGACAAGGAGAGAACCACACTTGTGCACGAGCTTGCGTTGCTACAAGAACTGGGGCATGAACTGGAGAGGCAAAAACATCTGTCGTTGAGTAATTTTACCAATGACGAAAAAATCCGGATTTTCCTTAACCTGTTCCGTGGCCGTGACAATGTGTTTCCAAGACGGTGGGATAACCGGAAGACAGGCAAGTCCGGCTATGCACCGGCATGTTATAATGAATGGGTAAAAGGCATATGCAATAAGCCACAGATCAAATGCGGCGAGTGTCCGAACCAGGCGTTTATTCCTGTAACGGAAGAAGTCATACGCAAGCATTTATCAGGAGAAGGAAGCGGTGCTTACAGGCATGATTATACTATCGGCGTGTATCCCATGCTCAACAATGAAACATGCTGGTTTTTGGCGGTCGATTTTGATAAAGAACACTGGAAACGTGATGCTGCCGCATTTATGGATACCTGTAAGCGCCGGAACATTCCGGCGAATCTTGAGCGTTCGCGTTCCGGCAATGGCGGGCATGTATGGATTTTCTTTCATGAGCCGGTGGCTGCATCTGAAGCCAGGAAAATGGGAGCAGCGCTGCTTACGGAAACGATGGAACGCTGTCCGGAGATTGGATTTGAGTCTTACGACAGGTTTTTCCCCAATCAGGATACCATGCCGTCAGGGGGCTTCGGTAACCTGATTGCGTTGCCGCTGCAGCGCACACCACGGGAAAAAGGCAACAGTGTATTTCTCGATGAGCGTTTTGCACCATATACCGATCAGTGGGCGTATCTTGCGTCCGTGCGACGTATGTATCTTTCGGAGGTATCCGCTATTGTAGAGGACGCTGTCGCCAAAGGCCGCATTCTCGGTGTCCGTATGCCACTTGATGAAGAAGACGAAAAGCCGTGGGAGATGCGTCCGTCACGCGACAAACCAGATATTCCTGTAGAACAGAAATTGCCGGAATCGATTGAACTTATAATGAGCAATCAGCTCTTTATTGGAAAAAAAGATTTGCCGCCTGCGCTTATCAACAAATTGATCCGGGTAGCGGCATTTCAGAATCCTGAATTTTATATCGCGCAGGCAATGCGCCTGTCCACATTCGGTAAGCCGCGCATCATCGCCTGTGCAGAACATTTTTCTAAATATATCGGTTTGCCAAGAGGGTGCGTTGACGAGGTGGTCGAACTGCTCAAGTCACTTAATATCAGAACTGAGATTAATGATAAAAGACATAGTGGAATGGTAGTAAAAACACATTTTCTCGGAGAGCTTTCCCTGGAGCAGAAGAATGCTGTTAAGGCGCTTCTTAAACATGATACCGGCGTATTGGCCGCCACCACTGCTTTTGGCAAAACGGTTGTAGCGGCAAATATCATAGCGGCAAGAAAAACCAATACCTTAATACTGGTACATCGCCGCCAGCTATTGGAGCAATGGGTGGAACGGCTTAAGACATTTCTTGATATTCCTGCGAAAGAGATTGGCATTATCGGGGGCGGAAAGCGCAAACCTACAGGTATTGTTGACGTTGCAGTAATCCAGAGTCTGGTGAAGAACAATATTGTCGATGATATTGTTGCGGATTATGGACAGCTGATCGTCGATGAGTGCCACCATCTTTCTGCAGTCAGTTTTGAAGCGGTTGCTCGTGCAACCAAAGCAAAATATATTCTTGGTCTTACTGCAACCGCTATTCGCAAGGATGGTCATCATCCTATCATATTCATGCAATGCGGCCCTATTCGCTATAAAGTCGATGCAAAACAGCAGGCGGCGCTCCGCCCATTCACCCACCAGGTAATTATCCGGCATACTGAATTTAAAATGACGTTCCCGGATGAACAAAAACCTTCTATCAATACGCTTTATGCAGGAATATCTTCGGATGAGGCCAGAAATCAGCTTATCTTTGAGGATATATTGAGGGCATTGGAAAGTGGACGCAGCCCGTTACTGCTTACCGAGCGCAAGGACCATGCTACTGCTTTGGCGGAGAAATTATCAAAATTTTGTAAACACGTTATTGTCATGGTAGGCGGCCAAGCGGCAAAACAGCGTAAGCTTATCAATAAGCAACTTGCCACCATATCGGAATCGGAAGAAAGACTTGTGATTGCCACAGGCCGTTATATTGGCGAGGGCTTTGATGATTCAAGGCTGGATACCTTATTTCTTACCATGCCTATTTCCTGGCATGGAACACTGGCGCAGTATGCAGGCCGCCTGCATCGTCTTCACCATGCCAAGAAAGAGGTGCTTATTTATGATTATGTTGATCGTCATATTCCGATGTTTGCCAGAATGGCGGAAAAACGCATGAAAGGATACGAAAGGTTAGGCTATCAATTCAAAGGAAATGAATGAACAAAATAGAATAACTGTCTGCTTCGTAAGCGTTGTGTGACGACTACGTTTTTATGGGTTCATGTTCCAATGCAATAGCTCACGGAGTTTTTGGGAATTAATGAGAATATATCCTGGGGTATACTGACGAATGTGATTCACCGGTGTAAATGTTATATTGTAATTGGCGCTTTCCAAGATTATGAAAAACCTTTAATAAAAGGGATATAAAGAAAGTTTTTCTAATGTTCCGTTTTATTCATACCGCAGATGTTCATCTGGATTCGCCTTTACGTTCTCTTGCACTTAAAGAACCGGAGGCGGCCGGACTTGTAGCTAATGCAACGCGGCAAAGCTTTTCAAAGACAGTAGATATTTGTATCGAGGAAAAAGCAGATGCTTTTTTGATTGCTGGTGATTTATACGATGGAGAGTTGCGCAGCATGAAAACCGCAGCCTTCTTTGCAGGTGAAATGAGGCGGCTGGCAGCATCGGGAGTCAAGGTATATATGGTGCGCGGCAACCATGACGCTGAGTCTGTTGTTACAAAACATCTAGACTTACCTGATAATGTGTATGTTTTCTCCAAGAATGGCGAAGCAGTTCGGGTTGACGGCAAGGATGTAGTATTGCATGGCATGAGCTTTGCCAAACCGGCAGCGCCACAGAGTTTGCTGCCTCATTATTCACCTGCTGTATCCGGATCTATCAATATAGGACTCCTGCATACCAGTCTGGCTGGTTCATCTGAACATGACGTCTATGCGCCTTGCAGCCTGCAGGATCTCCTAAACCAGGGCTATGATTATTGGGCACTCGGACATATTCATAAACGGGAGGTTCATGCGACAACCCCAAGCACTGTTGTAATGCCGGGGATTCCGCAAGGCCGCCATATCAATGAAGCAGGGCCGAAATCCATTACCTATGTGACAATAGATGCCAATCAGCACGTGCAGATAGAAGAACGGCATACGAATCTGGTACAATTCGAGCGTATTAACGTGGATCTATCCGGTGTAGAGAAGTGGCGCGGAGTGGTTGAACGCGCTGAAGAGCAAATCGGCTCTATTTTTGATAAAGCACAGGCCGGGCACGTGATTGCACGCATACACCTCACAGGAACTACAACGCTTGCCATGCAGTTGCGCCGGGATGCGGATGTACTTGCAGAGGAACTTCGTGAGGCAGGTCGCCGTAGCGGTTCAACATTCATCGAAAAAGTAGTAAACGAAACAGCATCGAAGGCTGGCGGGACACGATCTTCAAGCGCTGAACCTATTACGGAGTTAAGGCAGTTGCTCCAGAACGAAGGGATGGATCGGTCTAATGTGCTGGAAAGAACGCAGGAACTGCTTGATGAACTCAAGAAAAAGCTGCCACCGCAGCTGCGTGACCGGTTTGAAGCCCAACAGGATGATAGCGGTTCTCTGATAGAAAATTACCTCAGGCAAGGGACCGAAGAAGTGCTTGCTCAACTTGTTGCATCTGGGGAGAGAGCATAATGCGGTTCGAACGGATCGACCTGGATCGATATGGTTGCTTTACAGGGCAGAAAATAACTTTCGGCCCTGCTGCCTCTAACGGCGATTTTCATATCGTATATGGGCCGAATGAGGCGGGGAAATCCACGTTGCGGGATGCGTGTATTGATTTTCTCTACGGATTCCCGAATAAAACCACTTATAACTTTCTTCATAACTATGAAGCGTTGCAGCTTGGCGCTGCCATCAGTACGGCATCCGCTGCGTATGAAGGCAGGCGCATCAAGCGGCAATCGAACAATTTTCTGGGGATGGATGATAATACGACTACCGATGCGGGGATCCGGGCGGTAATAGGCGATGTCACTCGCGACGGGTTCGAGCAAATGTTTTCACTGAACGATGCTTCCCTGGAAAAAGGCTGTGAGGGGATTCTTCGCAGTGAGGGAGATCTGGGCACTCTTTTGTTTTCGGCAGTGTCAGGTTTATCGTCTTTTCATGAAAGGCTCAGCACGATTCAGGAGAAAGCAGATGGCTTCTATAAAAAGTCAGCACGTCTTTCGCGCCTGCAGGAGCTTAATCAGAAACTGAATGATATCAAGGCACAGCTTTCCAACCTTGATATACATGCAGGCGCCTATGAAAAGATGAAGGAAGAGGAAAAATCAACCCGTACCCGCTATGACGAGGCAAAATCCGTACGAGATCAGAAAAACCGGCGCATAAACGAGCTTAAGGCGATACTTGCCGCCATCGATCCCTGGCATGAGTTGCAAAAGTTTGAAACACAGTTATTGCAGATGAAAGATGTTCCGGGTGTGCCGGAAGGGTGGCTTGCTGAAGCGGAAGAGCTGGTCAGGGCCGAGGCTACGGCGCAAGCGGCTCTTACAGAAAGTGCCCGTGCACAGCGAAATTCCAAGGATGTTCTGGGTACTATCGTATCTGATGCCATCGCATTACAGATCGCAGCTGCAGTCAGGCGGTTGAGTGAAGATATGGTGGAAGCGCGATTCCGTACCGCTTCGGATATAGAAAGCCGGCGCCTGGAGCTGCAAAACATTGATGATAGAATTAAAGCGCGTGTAGTACGGCTTAATCCATCAGAGGCAGCGGAGCCACAAAAGCTTCTGTTGCCTGTCGCCGCTACAGGCAGGCTTCGCGAACTCACAGAGCAAAGAGGCGGACTGGCTGCTGCAGAAGCATTGGCACGAAAGGAATGGGACGCCGCAGAGGAAGAACGTGAAGCGGCAGAGACTGCTGCTATCACGGAGACGGGCGAATTTCGGGATTTGTCAGCGCTGGCGGAGACGGTTAATACGCTGCGCGACAAAGAAGAAATAAAGGCTTATGAAGAAGCAGCCACCCAATGCAAAACACTTAAGGCAGACTTGGAGATATTGGTTTCCGGGCTGTCCCCCTGGAAGGGGAACAGGGATGCATTATTGGCATCCCCACCGGTGGATCTGGCACATGTACAGCGTTTAAAGACAACGGCGCGTAAGCTTGAGGCAGAGCGTTCCAGTCTTGAAAAGGAGATAGAGCGCAGCACAGGCGATCAGGCCAGACTAAAGGCGGAGATTGATACCTTAACCAAGGCATCCGGAGTGATTGATGACGAGACTGCACGCAATGTACGTGCAGCAAGGACGGCGGCGTGGAATACCCACCGGGGTGTTTTTGATACGGATTTGCCATTGAATATTGAGGCGTTAAGAGAAAGCGCCTCTTCTTTTGAAGCCACAATGACGGAAGATGATAAAATCGGCGAAGCAAGGCTTTCCCGGTCATCAGACTTGGCTGCATTGCGTCTTGCTCAAGTAGGACATGCCAAATGTCAGGCAGATCTCGTACAGTCTGCTAGGAAGCTGGATACGCTGCAAATCAATGAGGTCGCTCATAGGAAAGCAGTGGCTGCTCTTTTTGCGAGCATGGGCCTGCCGGAAGAGACTGCCCTGGATAGTATGGAAGTGTGGCTTGAGCGCAAGGAGAAAGCGCTATCCAAAGCACGAGAGCTTGCGCGTATAGAACAAAGCCGGGATGAGATAAAAGTCCGTTACGACGCTATCATACAGACAATGGATAATGCGATGCAAGAGAATGGCCTCAATCCTGTCGGGCTTGACTGGCGTCAGAAGTTGAAAAGCTGTGATAAGATGCTATCGGACTGGCAGGAACAGGCACGGAAGAAGAAGGCTGCGGACGAGACGCAAAAAAAAGCCGTGACGACAAGCAAGCGCCGCCTTCAGGCACATCAGCGCGCTCAGGAAGCGCTCCAGCAATGGGAAACCGGTTGGACTGATGAACTTGCCTCTACCTGGATTGGCAACAAAACACCCGTAGTGGTCAAGGAAATATTGAAAGAATTAGATGCGCTATCAGGGGAGCTTGCGGATGCGGATAAACTTCGCAGCCGGATAGAAGCGATGACGGCCGATAGGAGTGTATATCAGGAAGAGGTAAAGCGTCTGGCCGATAGCGCTGACGAGCATTATGACAATGATGATCCGCTCGGCGTAGCCGAACACCTTCGTGCCCGCGTCGCCGCTGCGGAAGAGGATGAGCGCACACGAAAAACCCGTCAGAAAGAACTGGATAATGCTACGCAACGGTGCAGGGAAGCGCAGGAAGAAGTAGATAAGATCGCAATGCGGGTTGATGAAATGCGTGCAGTCATTCCTGCGGATGATCTGAAGGTGCTGATTATACAGATGCGCCGTTCAGAGGAGAAGCAGCGTCTTGAGACAGATATTGCGCAGTTAGAAGATACACTGCGAAAGTGTTTTGGGGAGGAAAGCATTACCATTATCCGAGCCAAACTTGAGGCTCTGGGTGAAGTGCCGCAGGCACTTGAGAATTTCCAGCTTGAGCTTGATGAACTGAACCGTTCAAAGGCGGATGAAGAACAGCATCTTTCGACGCTTTTTCATGAGTGGAAGACAGCGGAGAATAAGCTTACCAGTATCGGAACGGATGATGAGGCCGTGCGCCTGGAGGAGCAACGGCAAGCGCTTCTTCTGGAAATAGAACAGGAAGCGCATGCCTTTATGCAGCTTTCTGCAGGCGTTATGCTCGTCAATAAAGCGCTTTCGACATACCGAGAGACACATCGCAGTTCGATGATGGAACAGGCGAATGCGGCGTTTATACGCATGACGAGAGGGGCATTCCAAGGACTGGCGGCAGCACCAGGAAAGGATTCTGAAGTGCTGGTAGGAATACGGGCGGACGGTTCCTCCATCATTGCCAGTGAGATGTCACGCGGAACCCGATTCCAGCTGTATCTTGCGCTACGGGTTGCCGGATATGCGGAATTCGCCAAACATAGGGAAACACTGCCATTTTTCGCAGACGACATTTTTGAGCCGTTTGATGACGAGCGCTCGGCAGAAACATTCGGGATATTACATGAGATGTCTAAACATGGTCAGGTGGTATACCTCACGCATCACCGCCATCTTTGTGATATTGCAAAATCGGTTTGCGGTAATGATGTAAAGATTCATGAACTGCCAGCCAGGATGATTGCCAATACCCTGGCGGCAAGCCAAGATAGGGATCTAATATTGCCAGCAGCCTAGAGGTTATTAGTGGCGTTACAATATTAAGGAATATATAAATTAACTAGCCATAAATAAATTTTATATATAAGTTCAGGTGGTTATGCGAATTAGCTGTTTCCTTAGTGCTTATATAAATATGATATATGGTTAAAAATGCTAAACATCCGGCTTCAAAAAATCCTTTTTTAGAAGTTAGAGTGCGTGATTTATCTGTTGATCCAAGCTTGCGCGGACTGTGTGTTGGTTATGATAATGGAAAATGGCGTCTTAGTGAATTTGCAAGACACGTCATTGAGTGGTTGCCTGAGTTTGCGCTTGATTCATCCGAGTGGGAATCGATCGATCATGAAAATTGTGTAAGGATGGTTGGTAAAGCAGCGGCTAGTGTTTATACCTCAGACAAATATCAGAAACGTGGAGAATTCGGTGAAATTTTCTTGCATATTGCGCTTAGGCAAGACTGCGGGTCAATACCAGCCATTTCAAAAATTTATTTCAAATCCGCTAGTAATGACACTGTAAAAGGGTTTGATGCTGTACATATAGTCGGTGAACCAGGCAATCTTGAGCTTTGGCTTGGCGAAGTAAAATTCTATGATTCTATCAGCAGAGCAATCAGCGATATTGTAGATGAGCTCAAAAAGCATACTGCACGCAATTATTTGAGAGAAGAATTTCTGTGGATAGGTAATAAGCTGGATCCTGTAACTCCGCATTTTGCAGAAATAGAAAAACTTTTAGATCGCAATAATTCTTTAGATAAAGTTTTTAAACGGTTATGTTTTCCTGTGCTACTGACCTACGACAGTACTTGCGTGGGGTCCCATACGATCTGTGATGCAGCGTATATTAAGGCTTTTGAAAAAGAAATTAGAGCACATTACAGCACGCTTCTTACCAAAATTTTACCTGCCAATGTTAGAATCCACGTAATATTGCTTCCCTTGCACCAAAAAGTTGCGTTGGTGCAGGAATTAGATAGGAGGCTGAAGCAGTGTCAAGACATGTAGATATTAATGCTTTGCGAACAAGTTTGCGTGATCCAAAAGTCATAGCTAAAAATTCTTTTAGCATTCTTAAACAAATCAGTGAACTTGTTAACGAGAACGAAGAGGCGCAGCTAAGCATTGAAATGGTATTACGTGCCTTAGAATTTCGTAAACAGTTTGGTCCAATGGCAAGTATTCTGGATGCTTTAACACGGCGTGTAGGCCTCTTTCCGTATGCAGACCCTGCTGATCTCAGTATACGCGATTTATTAGCATATGAATATCACCGTCCTCTTACTTACGATGAAGACGTGATTTTTCATCGGGTGCAAGGGCAAGTTTATCGGTATCTGATTTCTGGTGAGAATGTTATTTTGAGTGCCCCTACAAGCTTTGGTAAGAGTAAAATTATTGACGCCTTAGTAGCCACGAGAAAATTTAAGAATATTGCTGTAGTCGTACCAACATTAGCATTGATTGATGAGACTCGACGGCGTCTATCTCGCTTTGGGGGGCAATATAAAATCATAACTCACCTTTCACAACAGCCTGCTGAGGCTAATTTATTTATACTTACAGCAGAGCGGGCAGTTGCTTTTGAGAAGCTACCAAAAATTGATTTCTTTGTTATTGACGAGTTTTATAAATTAGGTGCCCATGATGATGGCGACCGTATGGTTTCTTTGAATGAAGCCTTTTATAAGTTGAAAAAGGGAGGAGGACAATTTTATCTCCTGGGACCCAATATTGAAAAAATACCACATGGTGCAGAAGGCACACTCAAAGCGCGCTGGATCCAGACTGATTATCATACCGTGGTGTCCGAGCAGATTCGTGTTTCTAAGAAGGGAACAGCAATTCAGCGGTTGATTGATCTATGTAAAAACCTGGACGAACCAACTATAATTTTTTGTGCCTCCCCCAAAAGTGTTAATGATGTAACAACGGCGCTTCTGGAAGCTGGTGTTGGAATAGATTCTCCGGCTATGAAGTCAGCTGCGCAATGGATTGGCGCTAATTTTCATCCCGATTGGGTTCTTACGCATTCATTGATTAAAGGAATTGGTATACATCACGGCAGATTACCAAGATCTCTTGCACAAATGGTGGTCCGTGAATTTAATGGCGAAAAACTAAGATTTCTTGTGTGTACGTCTACCCTAATTGAAGGCGTAAATACTAAAGCAAAAAATGTAATTATCTACGATAATAAAATTGCTCGGCGTGACGTGGATTTTTTTACATTCAATAACATAAGTGGGCGGGCTGGGCGGATGTTTGAGCATTTTGTTGGGCATGTTTATTTATTCAGTGATCCACCTCAAGCAGATTTACCTTTTGTAGATTTACCTATGCTGACACAAGGTAAAAACACACCAACAAGCCTATTGGTCCAGATCGATTCTGCGGATTTAAAGCCAGAAGCAGCAAAACGTATAGCACCGTTCGAGAGTCAAGATGTACTTCCTATTGATATTATAAGGAAAAACAGCGCAGTTGATCCGCAGGCACAGCTTGATCTGGCAAGGATATTAGCATCAATGACCAAAGCAGAAGCAAATCAGTTGGCTTGGACAAGTTTTCCTCAATATAAGGAATTAGAGGTTGTCTGTAAGTTAATATGGACAAATTTTGTTCCGCAAAATCACCATGCAACTATTAGAAGCGCAAGCCAACTAACATTTAAACTCAGCCAGTTACGTAATATGCAGGATATCCGTACGCGTGTTGATGGGGAGTTAACAGGGCAATATGCAGCAAAATCGGTTAATGAAGCCGTAGAAAGGATTTTAAGCTTTGATCGCACATGGGCATCTTTTGAATTTCCACGCTATTTAATGGCGCTTTCCAGAATACAGGAGCATGTTTTTACACAGCGCAATCTTCCTGTAGGAAATTATGCACTTTATGCAGGACAACTGGAATCACTCTTTTGCGCACCTGTCCTCGGGGCATTGGATGAATACGGGATTCCGCCTGCAGTTGGTAAAAAATTATTGGGGATATTAAAAACCAAAGATGACCTTGACATGGCCTTAACGGTATTAAGTCAGCTTAATATTCCCAAATTAAATTTATCTGCTTTTGAAGCATCACTGGTAGAAGAAGCAAAAGCTGGTTTGGGAATGAAGGGGTAACAGGTTATTAATATGCCTCCAAAACCTGCTCAGCCACTATCATTGTCAATTACGGAACAACTCGCATATTCTACTGTGCGCATTGAATGCGAACAGGGAAATGGCAAAAAAGCCACTGGCACAGGATTCTTTTTTAGTTTCTTGGAACGTGAAAATGGAAACAATATTCCTGCAATAGTTACGAACAAACATGTAGTGCGTTCAGCTATGAGAGGCAGATTTCGTATTACACGCCGAGGTTCTGACGGTATACCAATAGATAATAGTCATATTGATGTTCCGCTCTCTGATTTTGAATCTCGGTGGATTATGCATCCCGAGGAAAATGTCGATCTATGTATTATGCCTATGGCACCAATCTTGAAGTGGTTTGCGCAGAATAATGAAACACCTTTTTATACTCATATTAATGCAGGAACTTTGCCGTCAAGTGAAGAAGTAGAAGAATTCACGGCAATGGAAGACATCGTTATGATTGGATACCCAAATGGAATTTGGGACTCCGTCAATAATCAGCCTATTTTCCGCAAAGAAATCACAGCAACACATCCAGCTAAAAATTTAATGGGAAAAGCAGAATTTATGATTGATGCGGCTTGTTTTCCAGGTTCCAGTGGATCACCGGTATTTCTGCTAAACTTAGGTAGCTACACAACTCGGCAAGGTGGAGTTAAAATCGGTGCATCACCCATAAAACTTCTGGGTATTCTATATGCTGGCCCACAGTTCACCGTGACTGGCGATGTTCGTGTGGTAGATATTCCTACTGTTCAACAGACAATAAGTGTTGCTACAATACCTAACAATTTAGGATATGTAATTAAAGCGCAGAAACTTCTGGATTTTAATCCTTTGCTTGAGCGACTGAGTAATCCTGCTTAAAAGCAAAAAGAATAAATTATTAATAAGGTAAAATTTCTTTCTCAGGTTCTTCAATAATTAAACGAAACTGCCCTGAGAAGACAGGATCAATCCGGTTGGCCTGCGCAAGTGCCCATTCGGCCCACTTTTCAAATTCTTGCTGCGATACCGGATTCTCAGCCTGCATATTCATTCTTCGGGCCGCATCAACGAAAGACCGGATCTCAACAGCCTGCCTCAATGCGTTAGCCTGCACGAGTAAATGGTCAACACGCTGTTTTTCAAGTTTCTCCTGATGCTCGCACCGTTTGCGTTCTTCTTCCAATATACGATTGCGCTCATTTTCTTCCGCCGTTGTCTTCCGTTTTATTAACCATTGATGATGGTGATTTGCATAATCACGATAGTATATTTCTCCTGACAGGATCAGTGTTTCAACAATTTCACGTAAGTGCTTCTCTATTTTTCCTGTATCGTCAGACCAGGATTTGCATTCTTTTGAAAAATTTCTACTGGAGGTTATACATAGGCACATTTTATCGTGATCACCACGGGGAGTAAAAATATGTCCAACTTGTTCGCGCTCTATCTGCTTATCTGCCTTAATGCTATCCAGAATGAAAGCCACGCTCGTTTCACCCACGCGTATATATAAACCCCGTGCCTCATTTCCCCGTAGGGATGGTTTCATACCACACAGTTCCATAGCTATGAATATGCCGTTAAGTATTTTTAATCGCCGTTGCTCCAGTGGACTGTCAAATATTGGTTTATCCCAGCTATATGATGATTGCTGCAGCTTCTCCCGCCGATGCCTATCTGCATCCAGCAATTGCTGTATCAGTGGATGTGGGGCGTCAAGAGACTTGGGGATTTTAACTTTGCCCACCATTTTTCTAACTCGTTCCCTGATAATAGCAATATCCTCTTCAAACACAGGGGCAGGAGGTAAAGTCATGGCAAGGGCTTCCTTATCCGATAGGTGGTAACCAGACCAAGGTTTATGGCCTATTTTCACTTCATCGGTCATACCAAGACCGCGTCCAGGCAATGCCGGTTTGGAAACTTTCCAGCCAGCCTGTTGTTTTGCCCAGTACCCACGTGGAGGCAGGGGGATATCGGCCCGCTTACAAGCCTTTGCAAGACCGACATCGGAAATATCATACTTGGCAGCCAATGTTCTCATTGGCATCTCCCAGACGAGTTCATACAACTCTTTCCGTGTAAAAGTGCGCTCAACTGCCATAATCTATTGCCGTATTGATTAAATATACCAGAGGTTTACCGTATAACATTTTGGCAGTAGGAGATCTATGTGACAAATGTTAATTATTAATATTTGGTCACTTGTGCTTTTTTGTATGTGATTATACCATTAATGGGGGATTTGGCAGGAACACACCACCCCGAAATGGATAACATATATGACCAGACAGCCTTATAAAACCTGGGGGCTGAAACATACAAGCACCCCTTTGACCCCAGAATTACTGGCAAGCGATGAAGGACAAAAATTGATCGCAAATGCCTTTAGTCCTCCATCTATAGAAGAAATGCTGGATGATCTGGAAGCCAAGGCCAAAAAATTCTTGCGGGATAATAAGCTGGACGAAGACTGGAGAACACATACTGGAACACAGGCAAAAGATTTTTCCGATGAACAAGCATGGCATTGCATAGAAATCCTAAGGCGGATGTCCAGGGTGCGTCACTGGCTTCATGAAAATAATGCCAGTATGGCGGCTGCTGAGACCATTCACATGATGAACGCTGTAACGGATTCCATAGCCACCGCTTTCGAGTCTGATATTTACAGAGGTAAAATGTCGTTGAAGAGCGCTTCTGACGGCGGCAAACAAAAATCCGATAGCCATGCTGTCAAACGGGATTCCTGGCAGCGCAGAGCAGATGAAATCTGGCAAAACAACCCAGAACATTCAGTACGTTCTGTGGCTGAGATTATAGCAAGGGAGACACATGAAAGCGCAGAAACTATCCGGCGTAATATTGAGAAGAATAAAAGAGAGATTTAAAAATACTGGGTAAGCGCAGGCCACTTACCCAACCCTTTATGAGAGACTGATGAAGCCGGCAGAACGATAGCTGCCGGTTTTATCAATACTTATAAGGAATAACCAAATGCCGGATACTGCATTTTCCACTAAGCCTCTCACTATCATCCAGATTTCAATTTCTCAGTTAAAGCTGGATCCCGACAATCCTCGTATACATAACAGAAAGCAGCGCCGCCAGATTGCCGCCAGCATCAGAAAATTTGGCTTTCTCTTCCCGGTACTGGTCGATGGTGACAATAACGTCATTGCAGGACATGGCCGTATTTTGGCGGCTATCGATCTCGGGATGAAGCAGATTCCCGCCATCTGTGTGGATCATCTCACCGAGGCGCAAAAAACAGCCTTGATGATCGCGGATAACAAAATCACAGAAAATGCCGTGTGGGATCAGAAACTGCTGGCAAAGCAATTCAAGAAACTGGCGGCGCTTGAACTGGATTTTAGCCTTACCATAACCGGTTTTGAAATGGGAGAAATCGATGCGACAATCGAGGGTGCAGCGCTGGAAATAGATAATGAATCCGATCCTGATGATGAATCCCCGGAAACTTCCAATATGCCTCCGGTCAGCAAGTCAGGCGATCTTTGGATACTGGGACCACACCGCATCTATTGCGGCAATGCATTGGAAAAAGAAGCATTTGCTATCCTGATGGATGGCAAGAAAGCGGCCATGGTTTTCATCGATGGACCCTACAATGTTCCCATAAACGGGCATGTCAGCGGTCTGGGTGTTATTCAGCACCGTGAGTTCATCATGGCATCTGGCGAGATGAGCGAAGCCGAATATACGGCCTTTCTTGTTCAAATATTCTGCCTGCTGGCAGCGAATTGTGTTGATGGGGCTATTATATTTTCCTGTTCCGATTGGCGCCACCTGGGGGAAATGCTAACGGCGGGTAAACAGGCATTTACCGAGCTGAAAAATCTTATTGTATGGATGAAAGACAACGCTGGCCTAGGCAGTTTTTATCGCAGCCAGCATGAATTGATATTTGCATTCAAGTATGGTGTTGCGCCGCACAAAAACAATTTCCTGCTCGGGCAACATGGAAGATATCGGACAAACATTTGGCCATATCCCGGGGCAAACTCTTTCTCCCGAAATACCGAAGAGGGCAATATGCTTGAATTTCACCCGACACCGAAGCCTGTGGCTCTCGTTGCCGATGCCATCATGGATTGCTCGGACAGGAATGACCTCATCCTTGATTGTTTCCTTGGCAGCGGCACTACGCTGATCGCCGCCGAGCGCACCGGTAGGGTGTGTTATGGCTTGGAAATCGATCCCCTGTATGTCGATGTGGCAATCCGCCGCTGGCAGAAACTGACGGGCAAAAAAGCAATACACGCTGTGACAGGCAAGCCGTTTGACTATGAGGTGTCCCATGACTGACAAAAGCAAAGAATATGAAGTGGGCTACCGTAAACCGCCTAAATCCGGGCAGTTCCGCAAAGGTGTATCCGGTAACCCCCGGGGGCGCGCCAAAGGTGGTCAGAACGTCGCAAAACTACTTGCAAAGGCTTTGAATACTCATGTGGTTATAAATGAAAGCGGGCGGCGAAGGACGATAACAAAACAGGAAGCTTTCGTAGTGCAGATTGTTAACAAGGCTGCTTCAGGCGACCTGCGTGCGATCCAGCTCGTCTTGCAGATGATTGCGGCCATGGAAGATAAGGCACAGGCCCTTACTCCTCCGGAATTCCCCATCAGCAAGGAGGATCAGGACATCATCCAGGAAATCGCCCAGAGAGCACGTGCATTTAATAATAAGGAAAATAATGATGCTGAATGTAACTGATGAGTATGCGGAACTCTTACGCAATGATCTGAGTTTTTTTATTCGCAGAAGTTACCGGGAACTCAATCCGCAAACGCCCTACCAGCATAACTGGCATATCGACCTTATCGCCAGCAAATTGATTGACTGCATGCGTGGTAAAACTCGCCGCCTGATACTCAACGTGCCGCCCCGCTATCTTAAATCCATCTGTGCTTCGGTAGCATTGCCGGCGTTCTGGCTGGGGCATGATCCATCCGTTCAAATAATCTGCGCCAGTTATGGCCAGGATCTGGCCGACAAACACGCGTTGGATTGCCGCACCATCATGCAGACAGACTGGTATAAGGCGCTTTTTCCCAATACACGCCTTTCGCGTCATAGAAGTTCCATAGATGATTTCGGCACTGACAAAAACGGAGGCAGGC
>Ga0206839_1070_pt1 | contig 26282 bp, 31 predicted proteins | sample Alteio_BWOrgCont_27_FD_152883 | JGI IMG/M metagenome (GOLD analysis project Ga0206839, IMG submission 152883) | Enriched cells from forest soil in Barre Woods Harvard Forest LTER site, Petersham, Massachusetts, United States -... | ecosystem: Environmental > Terrestrial > Soil > Temperate forest >... | reverse complement strand
GTCATAAAGCCCTTATCTTTTGATGTAATTGAAAATGCCCTAAAAAAATATGAAAGCGATCATTGAGCCTGGCATTTTTAGTGGCAGCATCACTCCTCCTTCCTCTAAAAGTATGACACAGCGCGCTTATGCGGCTGCGTTGCTGCATACCGGCAAAACCATCATACATAATCACGGAAACTCTGCAGATGAAGAAACGGCCTTAAAAATAATACAACAGCTTGGCGCTAAGGTGGTAACGCAAACTGAAGACACAATAGAAATAATCAGCAACGGTGTTAATCCTATTTCGCCATCTATATATTGCGGGGAAAGTGGACTGGCAGCACGCTTATTTACACCTATTGCCGCAATATCGGGGCAGACATTAACAATAGAGGGAAGTGGCAGTCTCTTGCATCGGCCTATGGAGGGTTTCAGAGAGGTATTGCCCGCATTGGGTATCAATATTTCTGGCGTTACGGATTATCTGCCCATTATGTTGCAAGGACCGCTACAGGCAAGGTCTATCAAAATAGATGCTTCTGGCGGCTCCCAGTTTTTAAGCGGTTTGTTAACGGCCTTATGCGGCTGTGCCACAGAACCACTAACCATTGAAGTTAAAAACCTGAAAAGCAGACCATATATAGACCTTACACTTTCGGTACTGGCGCATTTTGGGAAACCGGTCACTCGCAGGAACTATAGAGAGTTTTACATTAACCCGGAAAAATCTACTTTCAAAGAAACAATAGATATAGATATTGAAGCGGATTGGAGCAGTGCTGCAAATTTCCTTGTTGCCGGTGCTATAGCCGGGGATATTACAATTTCGAATTTAAAGACAGATTCCTGCCAGGCAGATAAAGCGATACTGGAAGCACTGAAAAAAGCAGGCGCAAATATTGTTATGGAAGGCGATCATATTTCTGTAAAAAGCGCAAATATGCAGGCATTTGAATTTGATGCCACGCATTGCCCGGATCTTTTTCCTATATTATCTATACTGGCTGCGTGTTGCAGCGGGGAGAGTGCAATAAAAGGCATACATCGTTTATTTCATAAAGAAAGCAACCGTGTGGAAAGTGTCACTGAAATGCTGCAGGATTTTGCGGTACCGTGGTCGGCGGAGGATGATACCCTTTTTGTTACCGGTGTGCCACAATTGCAGGGTACTGTTGTAGATTCTTATCACGATCATAGGATCGTGATGGCAGCAGCTATCGGTGCGCTCAAAGCTGGCAGCCGGGTAGATATTACCCATGCAGAATCGGTTAATAAATCATATCCCGGTTTTTTCAGAGATTTTATTTTATGTGGCGGAAGGGGTATATTAGAGTTTGAAAATAATTTTTAAGGTCGCATTCTTATAATAAAATATGGATACACGCCATTTTTGCGACAAAAAATAGAGAATCATTAATCAATAAAGAGATTGAGAATAAAGTATATGATTATATAAAAGGCCAATTGATTGATATGAGTTGTCCCGTGCGGATTATTAATGGAATGACAGAGCATGTACATTTATTATTTCTATTAAATCCGCAAAAGGCAATTGCGGATGTTATGAAACAAATAAAGGGAAGTACTTCACACTGGATAAATGAACAAGAACTAATCAAAGAAAAATTTGCTTGGCAAACTGGATATGCTGCCTATTCTGTAAGTGAATCACAAATAGACAAGGTGTATAATTATATTTTAAACCAAAAGCAGCACCATCAAAAGAAAACATTCGCACAGGAATATGGAGAGTTTATCAGGATACATGGTTTTACGCCAGAACAGTGAATATGAGTAAACGGTTAAAACCGTTGAATATTTTAACTGATTATTGAAACCCCACGATTGAAATCGTGGGCTATAAAATTGAAAATATAATCCAATGTTTTCAATCATGGGAAATAAAACTATAAACGGTTAAAACCTGAATATTTAAAATGATTATTGAAACCCAAGGATTAAAATCGGGTTATAAAAAAAACATAGCCCATGATTTCAATCATCGGGAAATAAAAACGAAAAAACGATAACAACCGTTTTAACGGTTTACAAAATGACATGAACACTTTCGGCAACATATTCCGCATACACATTTTTGGAGAGTCTCACGGCAGGTGGGTAGGTGTTATCATTGATGGATGTCCGGCTGGTATAGATGTAAAGGAAACTGATTTATTGCCTGATCTTGAAAGAAGAAAAGCCGGGGCAGCAGGCACTACCCCCCGCAAAGAAGAGGATGCGCCCATATTTGTAAGCGGAGTATTTAATGATAAAACCACCGGCGCGCCATTGACCATTGTTTTTGAAAACAATAATACCCGCTCTGCCGATTATGACGCTATAAAGCAGACTCCCCGCCCGGGCCATGCGGATTTTGTATTAAATAAAAAATTTAATGGTGTTAATGATCATAGGGGTGGGGGACATGCCTCCGGCAGGCTCACCGTAGCATTAGTTGCGGCTGGCGTGATTGCAAAAAAAATACTCCCGGCAATTACTATTGAAGCAAAACTTACTGAAGCGGGTGGGAATACAGATATCGAGACAGCTATTAACAAGGCGGTGGAAGCGCAGGATAGCATTGGTGGCATTGTAACCTGTAGTGTAAAAGGCTTACCCGTAGGTATTGGGGAACCCTTCTTTGATTCGCTGGAATCTGTGATCAGCCATGCTGTTTTTTCTATACCTGCTATCAAAGGCATTGAGTTTGGTAGTGGCTTTGCTGCTGCTAAGATGACCGGCAGCGTACATAATGATGCTATTATTAATGAGCATGGCGCAACCGCCACAAACAATGCAGGTGGTATTAACGGAGGCATCAGCAATGGTAATGAGCTATACTTCAGGGTAGCAGTAAAGCCTGCCAGCAGCACGCCAAAAAAACAGCATACGTGGAATAATAGCACTCAGTCAGTGGAACCATTTACTGTAAAAGGCCGTCATGATCTCTGTATTGCATTGCGGGTTCCGGTGGTAGTGGAAGCGGTTACTGCCATGGCGCTGGCAGACCTTTTTATGATACATAATAGCAGGAATATCCTGTGATAAATGACTATTAACGATGTTTTATGAGTAGTATTGCACGCTTAGTGGTGCAGAAACGTAATTTTATAGCCAAATTAATCTTTTGAATGAAAAAAATACTCATACTTATTGTTGTCATTTTTCTTAATTACAGTGGTTTTGCGCAAAGAAGTTTTACGAAAAACCCCATCCCTGTTACCAATATTAACCCTTATCACACACATATAAACTCTTCCGCCAGAACTACTGCTATAGGCGATACAGACGTTTTGTCTAACATTCCGGATACGGTAGGGCTGGTATTATATCCATTAGGTATAAAAGATAGCGGCTATGTAATTGGTACCAATTTCTGGGGCGATAAGGCATTTGCGGAGCAATATACATTTAATGGCGCCGACAGCTCTATGAGCATCATAGGCGTTTTTGCACAGTTTGGTGGTACAGTAAGCACAGCATCAGCACAAACGGTAAATTTTACATTATGGAGCCAGGGTCCTCGCCAAATGATAGGCGCAAATTTATATTATAATGGTTTCCCTGATCTGGTGGCAGATTCAGTTATTGTGCCAGTAACCAGCCTGGGAATAGGTGCTGCTGCCGATACTATGAAAATGCATTTATTTGCTGCTCCATCTCATGTTTTTTCCGGACCATTCTTTGTAGGCTATAGCATGAATTATAATTTTATGGCGCTTACTGGAGATACTATAGGATTGGCATCTTCAAAGAATGGCGTGAGAGAAGGTGCGGCTTCTTCACTTGATGCCGTATTCTACTATAATGATACCTTTATTTACAATAATGAAATAGTGGTAAGCGATACTGAAATAAACACGATACTTAATGTGCAGAATGCCACTATGGAAGCAGATAGTATGTGGCACGACAACTACACAGATAACGACAGCCTGTATAATAACCTTGCTATTTATCCCATTGTAATGATACAAGCCCCCACCGCTGTAAAAGGCATTAACCGGAATAATTTTACTTTTTATGGTAATTACCCCAATCCCGCAACGGATAATACCAATATCCGGTTTTCACTGGCAACCAATACGAATGTAACCATACAGATAATGGATATGAGCGGAAGGGTAGTGAATACAATACATGAGCCAAATCTTTATGCAGGGGAGAACATCATACCCGTTAATACTTCAGGTATGCCAGCGGGTGATTATATATATCTTATCCGCACGACAGATGGCAGTGGCATCGCCTCAAAAATGACGGTAAACCATTAACCGGGCAATTAGCTATCATTCTGAAAAATTAGCAAGAGCAGTCTATTCAGACTGGCCACAAATGTTGTTTCGTAGTGTTCCTAGGTGGTTAGTTATTGTGCTCTTTGAGATACATAGGTATTATTACTTTGCTTTCAGCCATTGCTCCATGTATTCCGGGTCTAGCTGGTAGTAGGCATATACACTCTTATACTCGATAACCCCATTATTTACCCAATAGATACTGGGGACACTGTTACCGGCCATCTGGTCAAATTCCCTGAAATGCCGGTATATTATATAAGGTACATCCTGGGCATGGGTATCATCAAAAAACTTTTTCTCATAGGTTTGTGGCCCGTCCAGCACCAGCAGCATAGGTATATCAGGATGCTCCCGGTGTATGATCTGCAGCAGGTAAGCAGCCTTTTTGCAGTGAGGGCAGGTGAGGCTCATAAAAGCTACTATATGCTTTCCATGCTTTATATCTACGGTTGGCACTGGGGTAAATTGATAGAGTAGGTCAAAATTTACCTGTTTAGAAAATTTCTGGGGCGCAGTGCCGGTAAAAACAGGATTGTAAATAAATGGAGCGGAAAAAGCGGCTAATGCAAGCAGTAAACATACATACTCCTGGAATTTGTAAGGCTTCACCGGGTATATATAACGAAGTAGTATTGTTACAGCGATCATGATCACATTCTTCCAGATAGCTGTCAGTGGCTTCATAGCCAGCTTATCGCCAAAGCAGCCGCAATTACCGGAATTGCCCTGCTTCATAATCACGAAGAGCAGGTAAACAATAAATACAGATAAAACAGCAATAATTGCCAGATAGGTAAGCCGCTTCAAAAAAATATGAAACAGCAGCAGCAAGCCCAGTAAAAGCTCAAAGCCTATCATCATGCGGGCAATGATTCCGGCTACAATCGTGTTGCTGATACCGAGATCGAAGAATGTCCATTGGAAATTGTCAAAAGCGCTGTCGCTGTATATTTTGCTATACGCTGAATAAAAAAATATGCCTGCCATGGCTATCAGCAGGATAATGCCGGTTATACGGCCTATATAAAATGAAACTTTTCTCTTTTCTACTACAGTTTCCGTATCCATTGCAAAAACGAATCGCAAATGTACGGCAAAAGTCAGTAAAACTGTATTCAGAAATATGCACTAATGCAGAAGGAAAGTCCCTTCAGGGATTTAGGGTATTTAATACAAGTAGCAGGTCTCTACCGTATGTATGCCATTATTATCATAAGTGCCTGATTCTGCTTTACACTTGCTTGTAGCATTGTTTTTGCTGTCAGTGATGTCGTATTCCTGGGTTGTGCTATCGGGCAGGCCGGGTGTACCGCTATAGTAAATATTGCAATGGCAGGTATATTTCTTCACGCAGGAGCTCATTGTTATGAATGCTGCAAATACCATAATTACTAATAAAGACGGACGGAATTTCATGTATGCTATGCTATTTTGTGGTTGAAGGTAGTAATAGCAAGTTAAAAATCAAAATTCAACGCGTATTAGCGCCCATTTGTGTGTTTATAATGTGAATTGCCTGGCCAGGAAAGGCATTTATGGCCTTATAATAAGTGGGTGGGTGGTAATGTGGTTGCTCTCATGCCCTGCCCGGTCTTTTATATAAAACTCATAAGTAAGCGTATCGCCCAGGGTGCTATGCAGGGAGTCAGGACGTGGGGTTGGCAGTGGATAAGGGTAAAACCAGCAGGTAGCCTGCAGCCCTTTTTTAGGGTCTTCAATACTTTGATCAATTTGCGGGAATGGTATTGCTACAAATCCGGCAGTATCATACCGGCTATCTTTTAAATAGATCATAGATGTAGTATCATTGCCTATATCCCCATCGCCGTCTGTGATGCCGAATTCAAAAAAACAGGTATCAAAATTCGCTTTCATAATATCGGGGACGAAAGCAATCAAAGATATGTGTGGTATCTTTGACACATCATTTTTACTGCACGCTACCAAAACAGTAACCAATAGTAAAAAAAATAGTACCCGGATTTTCATACCATCAAAGTTAATAAAAGTGGCTTATAATAGATCGTTAATAAATTCCCGCAGTATTTTAGCAGTAAACGGTGAAACGTTTGAAAATATTGCATTGCAGGTCTTTCGCTACCAATATAATAAAAACCAGGTTTACCGGGATTATTGCAATGCCTTGCGTATCAATCCAGCGGCAGTCACTGGCATTACTAGTATCCCTTTTTTACCTGTATCTTTCTTTAAAACGCACAAAGTAGTAACAGACAATAAAGCCTTGCCGCAGTTGGTATTTGAAAGCAGCGGCACCACAGGAGAGACGCCGTCCCGGCATTATGTACTGGATGCCCACATGTATGAAAGCGCATTGCTACAGGGTTTTGAAGTATTTTATGGCGATCCCCGGCAATATGCCATACTTGCATTGTTGCCCTCTTACCTGGAGCGCAGCAATGCCTCCCTGGTGTATATGGCAAAAACGCTGATGGAGAAAAGCGCCCACCCCGATAATGGTTTTTATATCAGTGAATGGGCGCAATTGTACCAAATGCTTACCCGGCTGGAGCAACAAGGGCAAAAAGTACTGCTGCTCGGCGTCACATTTGCCCTGCTCGATTTTGCGGCTGCTTACCCCATGCCGCTCACCCATACCGTTGTAATCGAAACGGGCGGTATGAAGGGTAGGCGCACAGAAATGACCCGCAACGAAGTACATGATATACTCAAAAAACAATGGCAGCTATCACAGGTACACTCAGAGTATGGCATGACGGAATTGCTATCGCAGGCCTATGCCACTGCCGATGGCATTTTTAAATGCACCTCCACTATGAAAGTATTGCTACGTGACATAAATGATCCACTAGAAGTAAGCACCACAGGCACCGGATGCCTCAATATTATAGATCTGGCCAATATACACTCCTGCGCTTTTATAGCCACAGAAGACATAGGCCGTATAGACCCGGATGGCACATTTCAGGTGCTGGGCCGGATGGATCACAGCGCTTTGCGCGGGTGCAGTCTTATGGCTGTATAGGAATTGGGGGTTAGGAATTTGTAATTAGGGATATTTTTTGAATAGTATTCTTTTCAATACAATCCTAATCCCAAATTTCCAATCCCAAATTCCTCCAAAAACAATTCCTAATTCCAAAAAAGACACTACATTTGCACTCCCTGAAACACAAAAATGCCTGCCCAGGTGGCGAAATTGGTAGACGCACTGTGTTCAGGTCGCAGCGTTCGCAAGGATGTGCTGGTTCGAATCCAGTCCTGGGCACAAATAGGAGCGGAGTTTGAAGAGCGGAGAACGCTTGCCAAACTCCGCTCTCATTTTTCCCTCCACTCTGTTTCTTTGTTCTTTTTAGTATCATTGAGGTCAGTAGTGCATAACAAAAACGAGTAAAAAATTCTGTTTAATGAATTTCGACTTTTCAAAACATGATTAGATCAAATGATACGTAGAAACATAGACGTTTCTATCGTAGAAAAAGTATTGGCAGCTCCGGATATGTAATGGAAGAATCAGACAAAAGGATTTATCATCCATTGTTAAAATTAACAGCAAAAGTTATATAGTTCGTATATTTGTTAATCATCATAAAGAACCAAATATGGTGATTACTGTTTATAAAATATCAAAAATCAATAAATATTATGATGGTGAAATATGATAAAACTGTAGATGTGCTGTATATAGTCTTTAGCGAAAATGAAATTTCCGAAAGTGACGAAGATAAGCCAGGTGTAATACTTGATTATGATAGCACAGGTGGTATTGTTGGTATTGAAATCCTTGATGCTTCAAAAAAAATGAAAAATCCTGCGTATGTGGAATACGAGGTTGCATAAACTATATGGATATGCTTGTTCCGAATCCAATACTGGGCACAAAAATGAGAGCGAAAAAACAGAGCGGAGAGCGCCTGCTTTTCTCTGCTCTAAATTGAAGGAGGCAGCTCAAAAATTCATATTTTCGCATCGAATCTTTAATATAATTATAGATGTAATCACAAGAAATCATCGAAATGACAGAAGATGAGAAAAAATGGCTTATGACTATATATGACTTGCGCTGTAAAAATCTGTTTTTTTCAGGATATCTGCGATGTTTGTTTCAAAGTGTGTTATACTTAATTCTGGCTTGTTACTTTGGTTCTTTTCTGCATGACATATTCAATGGCAATAGTGATAGATCAATGGCAATAGTGATAGATAGCTTAATTATAATAATTTTAGTCATGCTATTTTTCCTATTATAAGCATAAGCTTTCCCTTATCAGTAATCATTTGCACACTAGCCTATTATACATGGATATTGCCTTTCAAATATGATGCAGTATCCGGCAAAAAAATAAAAAAAACTTATATTATTACTCAAAAAGAATATTTTTACGTTACTGAGTAGTATTTCATTCGTTTGAATGATGGGCTGGATAAGCATTACGAAGTAGATGAAAAAGCATACAATAATTATGAAGAAGGAGGTATAATTTACATGTACCAGGCCATGAAATCCGGGTACATTTTTCGTGATAATGATAGTATTAAAATTAAACTATTTGACTCACCTTACGCAGGCGAATAGTTTAACATGAGGTAATTTAGTGCTATAAATTGAATGAGTGTGGAAAACTTTGTTGATTTATATACAGACTACCTACTATGTTCTTTTGGTCAGACAACGGCTACTGGCTTATCTCAATTATTAGGAGGAACTGTCAGTCATGATAAGGTTACCCGTGGTCTATCTCAAAAGGAATATGATTCTAAATATTTATGGCAAAGTATAAAACCAATGATTGAGGAACTGACAAGCAGTAAAGAGACTGTTGTATTAAATTTTGATGATTCGATAGAGGAGAAATGTTACAGTGATGAAAGTGAGTTGATATGCTGGCATTATGATCATGTGTTTAACCGGAATGTAAAAGGCGTAAATTTTTTAACGGCACTGATAGAAGTTGGTAATATGCGGTTGCCTTGTGCAGTAGAGTTTGTAAAGAAAGATATTTGGGAAACAGATGAGAAAACGGGAAAGAGGAAGCGTAAGAGCAATAAAACGAAGAATGAGTATTTCAGAGAGATGGTTCGCCGCTGTCATTATAACCTGCGGTTTGATTATGTGGCTTGCGATAGCTGGTATTCATCAGTAGAAAATATGGTTCTTGTAAAAAAGGAATTGAGGGTTAACTTTGTAATGGCATTAAAAAGTAATCGTAAAGTTGCATTAAGTTTAGCAGATAAAGAGTTAAAGAATTATGTAAGTATCGAGTCGCTGCAGCCGGGACAGCAGACCGTGGAGGTTTGGTTCGAAGAACTGGATTTTCCGCTGTTGCTGGTAAAGCAAGTCTTCAAAAACGAGGATGACACAGTCGGCGAGTTGTACCTGGCGTGCAGTGATTCGAGCTTATCGTATGAGCAAATCACTACAATCTACAAAAAACGGTGGGGCGTAGAGGAATATCATAAATCTGTGAAGAGTAATGCAAGCTTTGCAAAGTCCCCAACCCATACCACAAGAACTCAAACTAATCATTTCATGCTGTCCATTTTAGCATACGTCAAATTGGAATGGATGAATCAACGTAATCGAACCAACCACTTTGCTATGAAGGCTAAAATGTACCAAGCTGCACTCAAAGCAGCTTATATGGAATTAAAAAAGTTATCAACACCAGCTCATTTGAAAGCGGCTTAATTGAGCAAGACCATGCGTAAGGTGAGTATTTGAAATAAAGAGAGGAGGTCGGTTTGATTATCAGGTCTAAAGAATAACAAAGTCTAACAATTTAAGTAATCCTTTCTGTCACTGGCTTCTCTCTCTTGGTACTCACCGGCAACTATCGCTAGCTAAAATAATTACTCCTTATAGCCTGTTTTTCACTATAGGTTTCCTACATAGTAATATTCATCGTTGGCCGTGAAAAAAATTATTATGCAGTAAAATTTTAAAAAAGCCGCTTCTATTGTATGATCACTACCAGCCGTTTACCGCTTTCCACCTCTTTATTCCATACAGTTTCTATATGTTCCAGTGAGGCTGTCTCAATGGCTATCTTTATTTTACCTGCTGCTGCAAGCTCGAACATAATAGGCAATTCATTCTTAAAATAACTACCGATCTCTTCTTTACTGATACTGCCAATCCCCGAACCAAGCAGTTCTATTTGGGTGCTTCTTAAACTTCCCGAGGCTAAACTTATATGCGACCCTGCCATTTCACCGATGGTAACAATCTTTATTCTGCGGGGGGCGCAGCTTTTTAATGCAATTAGTAAAAGCTCTATAGGGTGTCCCCATAAATAATCCAGTACTATATCTATAGGCGTTTGCTGTTGTATAGCCTTAATCGCGGTTATTATTTCATCATCATTTTGCTTCAGTGATACAGTCTCATCCGCACCCATATTTTTTAGTTCCACCAGTATTGCCGCATTTCTGCCCATAGCAATGACCCTTGCTGCCCCGCGATATTTCGCTATCTGCACTGCCATTTTCCCGGATACACCTGTTGCCCCATTCACCAATACCGTATCTCCCGCCTTTATTTTGGCTCGATATAGCAGTGCCGCATCTGATCCCAAGAGGGCATTGGGTAATGCTGCTGCAATATCATACCCTAAGTTGGTTGGTACCTTTGCCAATCCTATTTTGCTTACTATGGCTTTCTGTGCCATCATGCCGGTAATGCCTAGATAGCCAGTTAATATGCCATACGTCCGGTATCAATGATTCATTGGGTGAATCAGTTACCATACAACTGACTGACACTGCTGCCGTTTTTCATAGCAGGTCATCCAATGAATATTATAATAATGCCGATAAGAATAAAAACAATGCGGAAGAATTCAGGCAGGCGTTTTCAAAAGTGGTAGAGAAAGGCAAAGACGTTCAAAAAAAATTACAATTTGCAGGTAAAGAACAATGGGGTGCTCTTATTCCTTCTAAAACGTACCTGGTTACTCCCGTTCTGATTTATCTGAATATCCTCGTCTTTATACTAATGGTAATAATGGGCATTTCCTTTATAACGCCTGATACTGCCAGCCTGATTCACTGGGGCGGCGATTTCAGGTCGCTGGTAAAGGCAGGGGAGTGGTGGCGGTTAAGCACTTATATGTTTTTACATGCAGGTATTATCCACCTGCTCGCAAATATGCTTGCGCTGCTTTATATAGGCATGTACCTGGAGCCGCTTTTGGGGAGGTTTCGTTTTGCAACCGCCTATTTGCTTACAGGTATTTGCGCCGGGTTAACGAGTATTGTTATTCACCAATTTTCCGTTGGGGTTGGTGCATCTGGCGCTATATTTGGTATGTATGGTTTTTTTCTTGCGCTGCTTACTACCAATTATATTCAGCGCATAGTTCGTAATACCATGCTGAAAAGCATATTGTTTTTTGTGACCTATAACCTTTTATACGGTATGAAAGGGAATGTAGATAATGCTGCGCACATTGGTGGCTTAGTAAGTGGCTTCTTCATAGGATACGTATTTTATCCTAGTATTAAACAAGATAAGCCTGTAAAGCCGCAGGCCTGGCTGGCCTCGGCGATACTAGCGGTCGTACTATTACTGTCTGCTACTACTGTATATTTTTTAACAGATGTCATCGGTATTTATCAATCGAAAATGAAACAATTTGCCAACATGGAAGCAATGGCGCTAGAAGTATATAAAATGGACAGTACAGCCCCAAAAAAAGATATTTTATATAATATAAAAGACAGGGGCATCTATTATTGGAATGAGGAGATAAAATTACTTCATGAAATAGCCGACCTGGGTTTGCCGGTAGAATTCCGGGATAGGAATGAGGTGATGTTGCAATACTGCAATTTGCGAATCAAATCATACGAATTGCTGTATAAAAAAGTAGATGAGGGGAGCAATAGCTACGATACCAAGCTGGCAGAATATGATAAAGAGATCACTCATCTGCTGGATTATTTTAGCCGAAATTAATAATAACCCGTTTCAATACATTGTATAAACTTTGCCGCAATCAAATCTACCTTAAAATATGCCCGGCTTCATCATTAAAACAATTGACAACCAAATAATCCGCTTCCATTATTATACAAAAGATGCACCCACTTCTGTGGCCGCATTTAATGCAGTGCTGCCGTTCACGCTTTCATTTTATCATGCAAGAACTTCCGGGCAGGAATTTTGGATAGCCAATGCTTTCTCTTTCAACATCATCCAGGAAAATGCCTCTGTGTTCACTGAGCCGGGTGAAATTGTATTAGGCCCGTTAAAGCCTGCAAGGGCTAAAGCAATGGGTGGCAGTATAGGTGTTTATTATGGAGAAGGCAGGGGATTGGATGCTGCCAATATTTTTGGTAAAGCGTTTGAAGAAGATATGCCCATATTGAAAGCTCTCGGCGAAAAAATATGGAAGTATGGCCAGCAAGAACTGACTTTTGAAAAAATGACCTGAAATCATTACGCTATTTTACACCTCTCTCATAACAGTCACGGAAAAAGTGTAGAATAATATTTTCTAAAAAATCCACTAAATATTTGCGTAACTAAATGGTTTCGCATACATTTGTAACCACTTAGTTACAGATAATCCAACAACTGTGGATTATTTTATTGCTTACAGCAGTAGTATTCTCTGCAAAAGCACAAAAAATGAATAGTATGGCACAATTAGGCACATCAGGTTATGCCCCGGTAAATGGGCTGAATATGTATTATGAAATATATGGAGAAGGATCTATGCCATTAGTATTAATACATGGCGGAGGCTCCACACTGGAAAGCACATTCGGTAATATATTGCCTCTGCTTTCCGGCAAGGTAATAGCTGTAGAATTGCAGGCACATGGCCGCACTACCGACAGAGATGCGCCTGAATCATTTGAACAGGATGCAGACGATGTGGCTGCATTACTCCGGTACCTGAAAGTAGAAAAGACTAATATTTTTGGTTTCAGTAATGGAGGTACCACTACCATGCAGATAGCTATCAGGCACCCGGAGCTGGTGAATAAAATAGTGGTTGCATCTGCCAATTATAAAAGAGATGGCATGATACCCGGCTTTTTTGAAGGTATGCCACTTGCTACAATAGACAACATGTTTGCGCAGCTCAAAAAGGATTTCCTGAAGGTAACTCCCGATGAGGCACGTCTCCAGGTCATGTTTGATAAAGACAAGGAGCGGATGATTAATTTTAAAGACATCCCGGACAGCGATATAGAATCCATAAAAGCGCCTGCTTTGCTAATTGTAGGCGACCGTGACGTGATTACGGTAGCACATGTGGTGCAACTATCACACATCATAAAGGGGGCGCGGCTGGCGATATTGCCAAGTGGTCATGGCTCCTACATTGGTGAATCATGCACTGCTATAAAAGGTAGCAAACTGCCGGAAGCAACCGCCATTATGGTAACGGAATTTTTAAATGAGCAATAACTCAAACGATGCAGACGAGAAGAGATGTGTTCCAGGCTATAGCAGATCCTACCCGCAGGGCCATATTGGCACTGCTTGCGGTGCAGGCACTGTCGCTGAATGCCGTAGCCGAAAATTTCAATATCAGCCGCCCTGCTGTTTCCAAACATGTTAAAGTGCTTACGGAATGCGGGCTTATTGTGATAAAGCAGCAGGGTAGGGAGCGGTATTGCGAGGCGCAGCTCGACAGGCTCAGTGAAGTATCGGCATGGGTGGAGCAGTACCGCCAATTCTGGGAAAGCAAGCTGGATACGCTGGCAATATATTTGGAAAAACTTAAAAAAGACAGAAAAGATGCAAACAACTAACACCAACACTGCCGACCGTGAAATAAAAATATCACGATTGCTCAATGCACCGATAGCGCTCGTTTGGGAAGTGTGGACAGACCCGGAGCATATAAAAAACTGGTGGGGGCCTAATGGCTTCACTAATACCATTACCCGGATGGAAATAAAACCCGAAGGGGAGTGGGACCTTGTAATGCATGGGCCGGATGGCACAGATTATAAAAATAAAAGCATATTCAGGGAAGTAGTGCCGCATCAGAAATTAGTTTATGAGCATGTTTCCAGCCCTAAATTCATGGCCACTATAGAATTTGAAAACCGCGGAGACCAAACGTTCCTGCAATGGCATATGCTGTTTGAATCAAGGGAGCAATTCATAGAAGTAGTGAAAACGTTCAAAGCAGATGAAGGGCTACGGCAAAACATCGAAAAACTCAACAGTTACGTACAGGCACAATTTACTATTCGCAAACAATTAAAAATAACTAAAATGGCAAGGACAAACACTTACCTCAATTTTCCGGGCAACACAGAAGAAGCGTTCCTTTTTTACAAATCAGTATTCGGTACTGAATTTGCAGGTGGAGGCATACAGCGTTTTGGCAATGTACCGGCACAGGAAGGCCAACCCCCATTATCTGATGCCGATAAAAACCTGGTGTTGCATGTGGAGCTGCCTATACTGGGCGGGCATATCCTTATGGCAACCGATGCTCCGGCCAGCATGGGCTTTACAGTAACTCCCGGCAATAATATGCATATCAGCCTGGAACCTGATACAAAAGCGGAAACAAAAAGAATATTTGACGCGCTTTCTGAAGGCGGTAAGATAACAATGCCGTTAAAGGATATGTTCTGGGGTGCTTATTATGGCAGCTTCACCGATAAATACGGTATCAACTGGATGGTGAATTGCATGGAGAAATAATTTATTCTGGATCACGGATTAGATTGATATGAAGATGGCCAACCAGTCAAAATAATCCGTGATTCAGACAATTGTAGTATTTTTATGCAAATATTTATAGTATGAGTGTTGCAGAATTAAAGGAAGAAGCAATCAGGCAGTTTGCTATAAAAGTAGAGTCAATACACGATGAAACAGGGTTAAAAATAATGCTCGAGTTTCTTAGCGGCATACAGGCCTCTGATAACGATAGTGTAAACTTATCCCGGCATTACAACAAGCTTAAAGCACAATATAGCGCTGTTCTTAAAAAGCTGGCAGAATGATTTCTGAAGCGGATATTTTGTTATTGCATGAGTTCTCTATACGCGATTACGGAGGTGCAAAGGAAATAAGAGACAGAGGTGTATTATTATCAGCAATTAGCAGGCCCTTCCAGACTTTCGAAGGAAAAGAATTATATAAGACGCCTATAGAGAAAGCAGCGGCTTTGGACGAGAGCCTCATTATTAATCATCCATTCTTAGATGGTAACAAACGCACGGCAATATTAGCGATGCTGGCTTTATTAGCTGAGTTTGGAATTGAATTAAAAGTAGAAGAAAATGAATTGTTTAATGTTGTTATGTCAATGTCGACTGGAGAAAAAAAGTTTGATCAAATTGTTGAGTGGTTAAATGCTAAAAAAGATTGAAATTAATTTTTCAATAAATAATTCCCCGTATCTTTATACAAAGAATAGCTATATGAAACAGATAATAGCAGTTTTTTTTCTTACGGCCTGCTGGCACTCTGCTTGGGCTCAATTGCAGATACGTGCCAGCAATGGGCACATAAAAATTACAGATTTTAATGCGATCAATAGCCTTATTTACCCAAATGGGTTAAAACATAGCTTTTATTCTGGTGCTGATTTTGCTATTACCCGCACCAGCGATAACGGGGAACAACCTGCAAAAGAGAAAAACTATATCCCCTACGACCAGCCGGAGGCTAAAGACGATATTGTATACAAGCAAGAAGATCGGATTCCCATCATCGCTTCTCAATACATGTTTTATTTGTATTATACCGATATCAACAATGATATTACCCGGTATCCGCAATCCCGGTAAATAGTAACTGCTTTCTCTTTTATCTGGCATTATATTTGCTATACGTAACACATTGTATAGCAAATGAGAATCATCCACATACTTCTTTTTGTTAGCGTGTTTGTTTACCGGCCATGAGCCATGCAGCTTATCCCCTAATAAAGGTACAAACAGCAATGGTGCATGTTGCTTCTAATGGCAAGCATGAAAATACAAGCATATCGCATTTATCATATCCCAAACATAAATCTGTTATTCCCTGACCGCCAACTCAAAACATTGGCCATTGTAGCTGGCGTTATCAGTTTACTTTTTGGGGGACTAGGATTGCCCCGTTTCGTTTACGGCTATATAGGTATTGGGGTATTGCAGTTACTTACTATTCCTTTGGGAGGATTGGGCCTAATATTGCTTTTTATGGGAGCTTTTTCAGGTACGGTTGGATTGGTAATACCTGGATTATTACTTATAATAATAGCTCTCGGATTGTATGTATGGCAGGTGGTTGATTTTATCCTGATCTGCACGAACAGTTAAGCGTAAAAAGATAAGGTGGCGATAAACCTATTTATCAATCGCAACTTTAGTTAACCTTCACGCATTTGAATTTGTCCTGTCCTCCTTGTGCCTGAATTTATGAGGGTAGGCTATTATTCCCGCTATGCAGGCTACCAGCAGGTACCCAACCATGTCAAGCGCTAAGAAGCCATGATGCGGAGAATCGGATATTAATAAAATTAAAGTGTTCATCTCTTTTAAATTGTCTTATATACTTATATAAATAACGTGCCAGAGTGTTTATTATTTTGCAATACAAAGGTGTATATTCGTAGTAAACAGTATAATGATCTGCATTACCGACTTGTATGATTTTGGTCAGGGTTAATATTTATCAACTAAAACTGATGATTTATGAAGTCAAAAGTACTATTGCTTATACCCGTATTGCTGCTTTGCTGCTCCATCTTCTCCATAGCGCAGAAAGAACTGTCTGATGCCGAAACTCAGTATTTTTTCGGACTGGTAAGACAGACTAAAGAATTTAAATCGATCAAGGCTCGTACAGATTCTATAAACAATTCAAACAAAAACAATGTACCGCAGGAACTGGACTTAAATATCCTGAAGAAAGAAACTGACGGCTCCACCGACGAGAACATTTTCACTGCCTTGCTTGACAGAACCGTTTTAGGTATGGCTATAGAGCAATACTATATTAAATATGATAAGCGGAAAAAGCAGATCATCTCTATACAAAAGAAGGAGACGCAGATGAGGATGAACTAAAGATTATTTATCACATTACAACCAGGGGGAGTAATTATGTTAATGACTCGGCTTGCCAATATTTGGAAGGATGATAGATAGCGCCAAACAGCCGATAGATATACCTATTAAACACCCGAAAACAAGATCTGATGGTTTTAAATAATGGGCAATTACATTAGTTAATCCCACCATCATCATCCCCGCGATCAGAAATTTTTTATTGATTTTTCTGCTTTTCATAGTTACCCAAATTTATACTGTAAAGATAAATGATTCATTGCCGTATCCCTGTTAAATGAGCGCAAGAAATTTATATTATTTTTGAGCATTCATAAATCCACAGTTATGAAAAAACAGTTTTTCCTCTCAAGAACAATGTAACGGCGGCAATCGCTTTTTTAATAACTGGTAACAATCATCAGAATGAGAAAAAATTTTGATTTAAATTTTCTTTTTGTATTTTTCGCTATGTTTCACAAAACATAGCGAAAAACAAAAAGCATTAACACATTATACATTTAAAACACACACAAAACAATGACAAAAAGTTACACTGGCAAAACAGCATTTGCAAGCCGGCTTAAGCAGGTAAGTATTTATTGTTCATTATTCCTAAGTATTGCTGGCAACGCCCATGCGCAAACAGACTCCACCGGGCAATTTAAACCGAGTGGTCAATTATGGGGAGCAGCTTTTGGCGACTATGCCTATAAAGGCAATGCAGACATCCTGAACAGGGGGGGAGGGAACCAATATACCGGTGTTCCGGTAAATACCAATATGTTCCAATGGCGGCGCATTTACCTCGGTTATAAATACGAGATCAGTAAAAAATTCACGGCCGATTTTTTATTGTCTGCTGAAAACGATTATCAGGCAGGTGTGCTGGGGCAGCCGCCCAATACAGTTACTACTACCGCAAATGGCACTGGCACACTGGCACTGGGAAATAACGGCGATATACTTGTAAACAATAAATTCGCCCCTTTCATTAAATGGGCTAACATACGTTGGAAAGACATCTGGCGTGGCACAGACCTTGTTGTAGGGCAAGTAAACAATCCCGCTATAGGCATAACAGGAAGAAACAGCCAGACTTCAGAAGAGGTATGGGCTTACCGCTCCATTGAGAAAACAGTTTCAGACATCCGCGGCACACCCGTTTATGATATGGGCGCCGAATTGCAGGGATGGTTTGACAGTAAAGGTAATTTCGGCTATGACGTAATGGTGGGCAACGGCCAGGCCGCCAGGCCGGAAAATGATCTCTATAAGTGGTTTTACGGGGATGTATATGCAAAATTCCTCAACAAAAGAATCGTCATAGACCTGTATCAGGATTATGAAAGGCTGAACTGGGGCGTATATACAAAAGGTCCGAATGGCCCCTGGTATCACGACCGCAATATGACCAAGCTGTTTGCTGCATGGAACAGCCGCAAACTAACGGTAGGCTTTGAAGGGTTCCGCAATACCATCATGGGTGATATAAAAGTGACCGGCAAAGACGGCAACACTTATTACCGCACTACCCAGGCTATGGATATGTCGTTCTTTGTGCGCGGGCCTATAATTTCAGATTACCGTGGCAATGCCCGCTTAGGTTTCTTTGCGCGGTTTGATAATTATGACCCCAGCGGAGATTTGAGTGCTGTGGTAAACGACCCGAATACAAAAAGCTATATAGCATCTACCACGGCTTATGACCCTACTACAAAAGAACAATTTGCGGTGATTGGTCTCGACTATACGCCTATGAAGAATGTGCATATCATGCCCAACTTCTGGCTCGATACTTACACCTCATCGCTTGTCCAGAATGCAGCCAATGATTTACTGAACCCCAATGTAACCGGGATAAAAGGCACTGATGCCGTATGGCGGCTTACAGTCTACTATATTTATGGCAGATAGTAATTGTCGGAAAAACCTATTATAGCAGGGAATTGCATTATTGTGCGATTCCCTGCTTATATGGAAAAATAACATTAATACAATTGTGTACCATTATTTGCTTTTAACATGAAAAAATACATTTTCTTTTTACCCTTGCTCATTATGATGCTGCATGCGTTTGGGGTAGCGGCAGCCGATAAGATAACGGTAGCTGTAGCAGCAAATATGCAATTTGCAATGGAAGAGCTCAAAAATGATTTTGAAAAAAAAACCGGTATAACAGTGGAAATGATAAGTGGTTCTTCCGGCAAATTATCCTCCCAGATTATAGAGGGTGCTCCATTTGATGTGTTTGTTTCAGCAGATATGAAATACCCGGAAGACCTCTACAAAAAAGGTTTTGCCACGGATGCGCCCAAGCCCTATGCTACCGGGCAATTAGTATTATGGACAACAAAAATGGATTTGAAACTAAATGGCGACCTGAAGATATTGTTATTAGCAGCAGTGAAAAAGATAGCCATAGCCAATCCTAAAACGGCTCCGTATGGGATAGCGGCAATCGAGGCTTTGAACTATTATAAAATATATGACGAGGTGAAAGACAAACTGGTATTTGGCGAAAGCATCGGGCAAACACAACAATTTATTGCCACCCAGGCTGCAGAAGTTGGTTTTATCGCAAAATCTCTTGTTTTGGCAGACGAATTAAAAGGGCAGGGACAATGGGTAGATGTGGATAAGAAGGCCTACTCGCCGATAACGCAAGGCGCTGTAATATTAAAACATGGTAAAGAAACGAATGATAACCCTGCCCAGAAATTCTATCAGTTTCTTTATTCTGCAAAAGCAAAATCGGTTTTCAAAAAGTATGGTTATATTGTAAACGGTTTATGATTAAACATACCGTATTTCCATCATGATTGATTTTCAACCGTTCTGGATCACCTTCAAACTTGCAGTGATCACTACTGCGATCTTGTTTGTTATTTCCGTTCCGGTTGCCAACTGGCTCTCCGGCAGTAAGAATAGATTAAGATCGGTTATAGAGGCTACCATCAGTATGCCGCTGGTGCTGCCTCCGTCTGTACTCGGTTTTTATTTCCTGGTAGCATTTGGTCCGTCTCATGGCTTAGGTAAGTTTATAGAACATTATTTTAATACCCGGTTGGTTTTTTCATTTCCCGGCCTGGTTATAGCTTCCGTTATCTACAGTTTGCCGTTCATGGTTCATCCACTGCAAACCGGGTTTTCCGGGCTATATCCTTCTTTAAGAGAAGCATCTTTCTCGCTGGGTAAAAGTAAGTTGCATACCTTATTTAAAGTAATGCTTCCAAATATTAAACCAGCCTTGCTTACTGGTATTGTGCTTACGTTTGCGCATACTATCGGTGAATTTGGCGTAGTGCTGATGATAGGCGGCAATATTCCGGGGCAAACCAAAGTAGTATCCATCGCCATATATGATGAGGTGGAAGCTATGAACTACCATGCAGCTAATATTTATGCATTGATATTATTTGCCGTTACTTTTGCAATACTAATCACAGTCTACAGTGTTAACAACCGTTACGCAATCACCCGCCGTTTATGATCTCTTTGAGGGTTAGCAAATCACTAAAATCTGCACAAGACAATATGGTGCTCGATATATCGTGTGAGGTGCAGGAAGGGAAAATCACAACGATTTATGGTCCGTCAGGTGCAGGAAAAACAACTATTCTCAGGATTTTAGCCGGGCTGCTGCAGCCCGAAAAAGGATATATTAATGCAGGAGGGGAGATATGGCTAGATACGGCAAAAAAAATAAATCTTCCTCCCCAAAAACGCAGTATTGGTTTTGTTTTCCAGGATTTTGCACTGTTTCCTAATATGACGGTGCGGGGAAACCTGGAATATGCACTGGGAAAAGGGCAGCAACAAAAGATCATTGACGACCTAACCGAAGTGATGGAATTAGAGCAATTGCAGCATCGCTATCCTGAAACACTATCCGGCGGGCAAAAACAGCGTGCGGCACTGGCAAGGGCATTAGTGCGCATGCCCAAGTTACTGCTGTTGGATGAGCCGCTTTCTTCTTTAGACAATAATATGCGATTAAAACTTCAGGATCACATATTAAAAATACACCAATCGTATAATCTTACCATTATATTGGTAAGCCACGATGTTGCTGAAATTTATAAGATGTCGGATGAAATATTTGTTCTGAATGAAGGGATAATCGTTAAACATGGCACAACAGGTGAGATTTTTTCGCCCAACTTTGCCGAAACAGGCTTTCATGTGATAGGAGAGATATTAGATATGGAGTGGGAGGGTATAGTTTATACTGTTTCAGTAATTGCATTTAATACTGTTATAAATATAACGGCCAGCGAAATGGATATACAGCATCTAAAACCTGGAGATAAGGTGATCGTTTTTTCAAAAGATTTTAATCCCACTATCAAAAAGATAGAAAATTAAATCCTATGCGTTGCCGGGCTTTAGAAACCTGAAATAATCCCTTACGATTTTATTGGCTTCATCAAGGCTATCCTGCTCATCATCGGCATAAACCGTAAGATACCTTAATACAGGCTTATTCCCGATACGGTCAATTTTTGCATTATCATTGGATGTCAAATTGATCTGGAAAGCGGAAACGGCAATATTATTGTCGAATATTACTTTGTATGCCTTCATACGTTCAGTTTACCTGGATTAACAATATAATCATGCCAACAGGGCTTCAGGTTATTAAAAATTTATTCATACTTACCCAAGATTTGCAGCCTGTTTTACGTCTATATATCACAGAACCAATACTGGCCACATGAAAAAAAGTACCTTTTTTTTATTGCTTTGTTTAGCAATAACAGGCGTTAGCCCTATTTCTGCCCACGCGCAGATCATTGCCACTATTGCTGGCAGCGGCCTAGGCGATGGCCGAATGGCTACCGATGCAGAACTGCTGAATCCCGCGGCGGTAACTACGGATGACAATGGCAACATAATCATCGCAGATGGTGCCAGCCATCGGGTAAGAATGATCTCCGCTGTCACTGGCATGATAACAACTATCGCGGGCAGCGGTATGAGCACTTACACAGGCGACGGAGGACCGGCAACCGCTGCCGGGCTGGGCTCACTTTTTGGCATTGCCAGAGACAATGCAGGCAATATATACCTTGCAGACGCCGCTTACAACTGCATCCGCAAGGTGAGCGCGGCAGGTATCATATCCACCATTGCAGGAGGCAACACCACTGGTGCTTACACGGGCGATGGCGGCCCAGCCACTGCCGCAAAGCTGAATAACCCCACCGATATAGTGGTTGATGCCGCAGGTAATATTATGATAGCAGATAATGGTAATCACGTGGTGCGACAGATAAATACATCGGGCATCATTACCACCATAGTGGGCAACGGGCTTACGGGCAAGACGGGCAATGGCGGCCCTGCCACTGCATCGCAACTGGGCACGCCCTATCAGCTGGCGCTGGATAATAAAGGCAACTTGTTTGTGGCAGAGGTGGACACCATGCTTATATGCAAGGTAGACGCGGCAGGCATTATCACCATCATTGCAGGTACTGGTGCGGCACGCATTGGTACAGATGGCGATGGCGGCCCTGCCACTGCTGCCACTATGAGCTACCCCACGGGCATTGCCGCAGACACATCGGGTAATGTATATTTTTCAGACGACGATAATAGCCGTGTCCGTGTCATCAATCTGAGCACGGGCATCATCAATAATTTTGCTTTTACCGGCGTTCCAGGCAGTGGTGGCGATGGCGGCCCGGCAACAGCCGCGCAGGTAAATGTGCCTGCGGGTTTACACTTTGATAGTAAGACTGGCCATCTGCTCATATGCGATGAATGGAACAATAAGATAAGAATGGTAAACACGGCTGGTACCATCGCCACCGTTGCCGGGCAAAACGGCTTGTTTGACGAAGGCATTGCCGCAACCACGGCAGAAATATCAGTGCCTAATAATATTGCCTCAGATGCCGCCGGCAACGTATACATTGCTGATTATTACAACAACAGGATAAGAAAGGTAAACGCAGCAAGCGGCGCCATCACTACCGTAGCGGGCAATGGTGTATATTTATATAGCAGCACCCCTGCAACTTTGGGCGATGGAGCCCCCGCCACCAATGCAAACCTGGCATCCCCGGCAGCGGTGACTGTAGACAATGCCGGCAACATTTACTTTATAGATGAGTCCAATGAGCGTGTGCGAATGGTAAATACGGCAGGTATTATCACCACGATAGCTGGCAATGGCAATATAGGCTACAACGGAGATAACAGGCCTGCCACATCTGCCAGTTTGTTTTTCCCCATAGGGATAGCGGTAGATAACACAGGCAATGTATTTATAGCAGATCAGTATAACTCAAGAATACGTAAGGTAGACCCTTCAGGCACCATCACCACCGTCGCAGGCACGGGCGTGCCAGGCTACGCGGGCGACGGCCGCGACGCCACCACCGCATCTGTAAACTATCCGGCGGATGTGGCCACAGATGGTAAGGGTAATCTTTTTATAGCAGACTTGCGTAATAACTGCGTAAGGAAGGTTGATATATCAGGCATCATCACCACGGTGGCTGGAAACGGATCGGCCGGCTATTCAGGCGATGGCGGCCCGGCTACTGCCGCCAGTATTTCCCAGCCCAACGGTCTTAAAGCCGATACCTCAGGAAACATATACATTGTAGATGGGCTGGACGGGCGCATATGCGTAGTAAACAGCGCGGGCATCATCCACTCAGTGGCAGGCAATGGCACTATAGGCAATAGCGGCGATGGCGGCCCGGCTACTGCCGCGCAACTGAATGGTCCCTCTGGCGTGGGGGTAGACGGCAGTGGTAATATATATATTGCCGATGGCAACAACTACAGCATAAGAAAAGTAACTGCGCCCAATGTTTCAGTGCCGGTGGTGAAGGGAAGTCTGGGCAATATCAGCGTTTACCCCAATCCCGCGCATACTGCCATTAATATTATGGTGAATGCCATCCGTCCGGAAGGCCTGACACTCACTATGTCTGATGTGGCGGGCAATGTTGTTTATAAAACAGCGATGGTATCGAATAAGCAGGTGGTAGATATCAGCAGCCTGGACAATGGCGTATATTTTATAGCTGTGAAAAATACCGGCGGGGAAGCGAAAACGATCAGCATAATAAAGCAATAGGGTGATAGTCACTTATTTCCTGCCATAAATAGGTAACAGCTGTCTAAATGATCGTGAGCCCCAAGCGTATCGCATTTTACTATATTCATAGAGTTAGATGGCCTGTTCTGTATGCCCAGGTCGTAGCTATTCATGGCGCCATTAGCACCATAACACATACATTGTACATCGGCCCTGTGCGTGCAGGCCGACAGCAAAAAGGTGCATAGAAGCAGTAAAACAACAATGCTTTTCATAATGGCTATAACGTTACTTCAGGAATATTAGTATAAAGTAGGCTTAGTTTTAACCTGGAGCACCTGCTTATAGTGGGGAGATAATGTTTGAGACAAAAAATCCGCAGAGCCGGAAACCTGGCTCCGCGGATTATGAGATAATAAAAGGTTTTATCTTACTGATAACAGGCTTTACTTAACTTACCTGCACCATTGATGGTGTAAGTGATGTGCCTACTCCATACACACAAAGTACGAGGTTATATTGCTGTGCGGCAGGAACCTGGAACAGTACAATGCCGCTGGCCTGTGTATGTTGCTGGGTAGTCCAGTTAGCCCAATAAATGGTAGTGCCGTTCTGCCAGATGGCAATTGTTTGATTCTCCCAGTTGATAGTCATTACATCAGATGTGGCGAAAGGAGGTACCAATGCTTCATTTGTATTGGCAACGTTGTTAGCCGCTAAATTTTGTGTTACCCATTGGCCGTTGTTACCCATACTGATTGTCTGATTTGAAAAATTCGCGAGTGCGAATACTTTTGCTGTTGACATGGTGATTTTTATATAATGTGATTTTACTCCTACTCTTTGATGGGCTTTTCGGATTCCGCCCCGCTTAGTTTACCTCCGCGCTGGTCCTCATTTTTTATGGTATGAGATACCATTTAATATATTAAATATTCATTCTGAATTTGCTACACAAATGTCTATGGATATTTAGCGGCAGGCAAGAGTATAAACAACGCTCCTCCGCGGTATTTTTAACGAGTATCAAAGGGGTATTTACCCCCGGGACATACTTTAAGATGGTAGGCGACGGCAGGAGGAAGCGTACAATATCCGGCACCTTTACTTCAGTACCCCATTGTATGCTGCTATTGCTTTCAGTATGTTGCGGTGATTGCGGAAAAGTACCACCGCTGATGTAATAAAGGTACTGACGCCTATTGATAAGATGGAAATGCCAATATCAGTCTTTACAGGTTGGTGACTTAGGTAGCCGCTGTTGCCGAGTTCTCCTCCCGAATAAAATACTGCAAAACCCGCCGCAAGTCCTATAAACCCCATCCGCTTATGCTGATCAAATTGCTGCAGGTATTCCCAGCCCTTATCTCCCTGGTGAATAATATTTTTTACTGTATGATAGTCGAAGAGTATTACGGTATCAGTTTCGCCCTTCCGGAGATAATAATTGGTGGGATAATTCGTGATTTTGGCGCCACGGGCATTCATGAATTGATGATGAAATGTGATCCCATAAATGCTGATATTGCCGTCTGATAGTTTCTTTGCAAATACCGGATGGTGTTGCGGCCATTTTTGGGCATAGGTAGCCGTATCAAAGGAGTACGAAGGCCCGTAATGGTTTCCAAGCAGGTCGTCATAATGTTGCCCAAACAGGTAGGTATAGCGGCTAACGTTGGCATACGTAGCCTTGCCGTTGGAGTAGGTAATAATATCACGCCTGGCAAATGCACCTCTTTCTGTAATTATTGAATCCGGGCGCTCAGCGAGGGTGGCGACTTCTATTTTCCCCCCATGAATGGGCTGTACGTAAGGCCGGGACAGGCTATCAGGCGCATGCCCAAGCTTGTGACGCTGCCATCGCGGAGCATAAAGCATGTGGGGGCGGCCATCTATGGTATCGGCCCGGGGCAGTTGTTCGTCAGCCAGCTGCAGGGATGACC
>Ga0206839_1069_pt1 | contig 26380 bp, 24 predicted proteins | sample Alteio_BWOrgCont_27_FD_152883 | JGI IMG/M metagenome (GOLD analysis project Ga0206839, IMG submission 152883) | Enriched cells from forest soil in Barre Woods Harvard Forest LTER site, Petersham, Massachusetts, United States -... | ecosystem: Environmental > Terrestrial > Soil > Temperate forest >... | reverse complement strand
ATCGTCATATGCCAACCCATATTGTTAATAGGGGAGGAGCAGTAGTTGAGCCTGTCTGTAAGTGTTGTTATCTGGTAATATGGGCGACGCTCTGCAATTTTTTCAAATGCCCGGTGGAGTTTGAGGCGTTGCTGAACCGCAACAGGGTATTTATGGACCGCTGTATAGGCGCAGGCCCCATCAATGCAGAAAGAGCATTGAACTATGGTTTTACAGGCCCTAACTTAAGAGCAACAGGTGTTGATTATGATGTGCGTGTATCGCAGCCATATTCTTCCTATGAGGATTTTGAATTCAAGATACCTATAGGCAGCGTGGGTGATGTATATGATAGATTCATGGTGCGCAATGGAGAGATGTGGGAAAGCTATAGCATCATCAACCAGGCACTGGAAAAGATAGAAAAAATAGAGCGTGACTTCCCGGCACAGAAAGATATATTTTATGCGCCGGAGGCAGACCATTATCACATACCTCCCAAGGAGGATGTGTATACCAAGATGGAAGCACTGATCTTCCATTTTAAGATAATAATGGGGGAAATAGATGTATTGCCGGGTGAGGTGTATCATTCTGTGGAGGGAGGTAATGGAGAGGTAGGCTATTACCTCATAAGCGATGGAGGAAGAACACCGTATCGACTGCATTTCCGCAGGCCGTGTTTCATCTATTACCAGGCATATCCTGAAATGGTAAGAAACGGATTGCTTAGTGATGCCATAATAACGTTGAGCAGCCTGAATGTGATAGCAGGGGAGCTGGATGCGTAATATTTGCTTTTAGACTTGAAAATATTAGAATATAAAAATGAAAATTCAGTTTTCAGAAAAAAAATTAAAGGAAGTACAAGAGATCATCTCTCATTATCCGGAAGGAAAGCAGAAGAGCGCGCTGCTCCCGGTATTGCATGTGGCACAAGATGAATTTGGTGGCTGGCTCGATGCACCTGTGATGGACTACGTAGCTGAGATATTGCATATACTGCCAATAGAAGTATATGAGGTGGCAACTTTCTATAGTATGTTTAATACAAAGCCAGTAGGTAAACACTTACTGGAAGTATGCCGTACCGGGCCATGTATGCTCAATGGCAGTGACCAGATAATAGACTACATAAAAGAGAAGCTGGGAATCAGTGAAGGAGAAACCACGGCAGATGGCTTGTTTACTTTAAAACCAGCAGAATGCCTGGGGGCTTGTGGCTATGCACCTATGATGCAATTAGGCAAAACATACAGGGAGCACCTGACAAAAGATAAGGTAGATAAACTAATAGACGAATTAAAAGGTGCGGCTAAAAATTAAAACAATAAAGTCAGAAACCAAATGAGAGTTATTGCAACAATATTATTGCTTCTTATAGGTTGTAATCTGTTCGCTCAAAAAGCGGACAATAAATCACTTGACAAATCAATAGCTGATTTTGACAAGGCATTATTGAGTAAAGATTCTGCATCGCTCAATGGATTACTAAGTAATGATCTCTTTTATGGTCATTCAAACGGATGGGTAGAAACTAAAAAAGAGCTGATAGCAGACCTTTTTAACGGGAAATTGGTATATAAAACAATCACTCCCAAAGAAGAGCATAGAACTATAGAAGGTAATACAGCAGCCGTAAGATCATACGCAGAAATAGATTGTGTGATGGATGGTAAACCGCTTTCCTTTAAGCTGAAGGTGCTGCAGGTCTGGATGTGGAAGAATAAACATTGGGAGTTATTTGCAAGGCAGAGTGTTAAGATATAGTAAGTAATTTATACAAAAAGCAAGACCTGCATAAGGGTCAGGTTTATGGGAGTTAAATTATTATTAGAGAACGATCATATAGAAGGTATCCGGTATTATGATACCTATCGTAAGCACGGTGGATACCGGGCAGCAGAGAAGGCATTTAAAATGTCTCCTGCGGATATAGTGGAAGAAGTGAAAAAAAGCGGGCTTCGTGGTCGTGGAGGCGCTGGCTTTCCTACGGGCATGAAGTGGAGCTTTCTTGCAAAGCCTGAAGGTGTGCCACGTCACCTCGTATGCAACGCTGATGAATCAGAGCCGGGTACGTTCAAAGACCGTTACCTGATGGAATTTCATCCGCATCTTTTTATTGAAGGTTTATTGATCAGCAGTTTTGCTCTTGGCAGCAATGCTACGTATGTGTATATAAGGGGTGAATATGCCTGGATACCTGAAATACTGGAGCAGGCAATAGCTGAAGCCAAAAATAATGGATGGCTCGGTAAAAATATACTTGGTACGGGGTTTGATTGCGAAATATATGTGCACAGGGGCGCGGGGGCTTATATATGCGGTGAAGAAACAGCGCTTATTGAATCGCTGGAAGGGAAGCGGGGCAATCCCAGAATGAAACCGCCATTTCCAGCTATACAGGGTGTGTGGATGCGCCCTACTGTAGTGAACAATGTGGAGACACTTGCTGCTGTAGTGCCCATCATAAATATGGGTGGCGACGAATACGCCAAAATAGGCGTAGGTAAGTCAACAGGAACCAAGCTGCTATCGGTTTGTGGTAATGTGAAGAAGCAGGGAGTTTATGAAATAGATATGACCATCTCTGTGGAAGAGTTTGTATACAGTGACGAATATTGTGGCGGCATTCCTAATGGTAAAAAGCTAAAGGCATGTATACCTGGCGGCTCGTCTGTGCCAATTATACCGGCTAACCTGCTGCTGAAAACTGCTAAGGGACAAACACGCTATATGAATTATGAGAGTCTCTCGGATGGTGGATTTGTTTCCGGTAGTATGATGGGATCAGGCGGTTTTATTGTGCTGGATGAAGACCAATGTGTGGTGCGCCACACGATGACGCTGGCGCACTTTTATAATCACGAAAGCTGCGGCCAGTGCAGTCCTTGCAGAGAAGGCACCGGCTGGATGTATAAAATACTGAAGAATATAGAATACGGAAAAGGCAAAATGAGCGATATAGACCTGCTTTGGGATATACAGCGCAAAATAGAGGGCAATACCATTTGCCCGCTGGGTGACGCTGCCGCATGGCCGGTAGCTGCCGCCATCCGTCATTTCCGTGATGAATTTGAATGGCATGTGTTAAATCCTGAAGAATCGCAGAAACGTAATTATGGACTGGCACACTATGCTGATCCTATTCATGTACCTGCAACAGCGTAAATCAACTTTTTGAAATTGTTATGTCTGAGACGCCAAAATTTAAAGTAACTGTAGATAATATCAGCATAGAGGTGCCGGCAGGTACTACTATACTGAATGCAGCACGCATGATAGGTGGTGAAGTAGCGCCGCCTGCTATGTGCTATTATAGCAAGCTGAAAGACAGTGGTGGTAAATGCCGCACTTGCCTGGTGGAGGTGAGCAAGGGTTCTGAAAAAGACCCCCGCCCTATGCCTAAGCTGGTGGCAAGCTGCCGCACAACAGTGATGGATGGCATGGAGGTAAAAAATATTACTTCAGAGAAAGTGTTGGATGCGCGGAAAGGTATTGTGGAATTCTTACTGCTGAATCACCCGCTTGATTGCCCGGTTTGTGACCAGGCAGGCGAATGCGACCTGCAAAATCTCAGTTATGAACATGGTTCTGAAGGCACACGTTATGAATTCAAACGCCGCACTTTTGAAAAAGAAGATATAGGGCCATATATTTCTCTGCACATGACGCGGTGCATTATGTGCTTCCGTTGCGTATATGCTGCAGACCAGCTTACAGATAAACGTGAACATGGTATACTGGAGAGAGGCGATCATGCCCAGATAAGCACAATGCTGAATAAGGCACTTGATCATGATTTCATAGGTAACGTGATAGATGTGTGCCCGGTAGGCGCCCTGACAGATAAAACATTCCGGTTTAAAAACCGTGTATGGTTTACAAAGCCAATGGACGCACACAGGGATTGTAGCCATCCTAATTGCAATGGCAAGGTGAGGTTATGGATGCGTGGTGAAGAAGTATTCCGAGTTACTGCCCGGAAAGACAAGTGGGGCGAGGTGGAGGAATTTATTTGTAATGAATGCCGCTTCCATAAAAAACAAACAAAAGACTGGGTAATAGAAGGACCTTCTTTAATTGCAAGGAGTAGTGTGATATCACAGGGGCATTATGTAGGGACTAATAAATCGAATGTATTAATCAATAAAGTGATTGGTAAAGAGCCGAGGCATATGCTGAATATACATGATGTAAGTGATGTAAACCGCCTGGAAATAGATTTATCAAAAATAGAAGGTCCGGCACATTCTAATGATTTTAAGCCGAATAAATGATATTATCAACAGAATATATAAAACAAGTATAATCCGGTTCTTTGAAAAAAGCCGGTCAAGAAAGTGTGGCTATTCGGTTCTTATGCGAGGGGGAAGCAAATAAAAATAGTGATGTGGATGTGCTGGTAGATATAGATTATGTTCCAGGTATTGTGTCTGATTACATTACATGGCGGGATGAACTGGCAGAAAGACTAAATAAAAAAGTAGATATTGTGCAGAATGGGAAAACAAATTTATAAAACCTTTTATAGATAAGGATAAATTTGTTGTTTATGAAAGGTGAGTGGAGCAATAAATCTGGATTTAAACTAAATTTTTTAACTAACTAAAGTTACTTTTGCGCATTATGCTGTTACTGCAAATTGATACAGCGTTCATATTAGAAAAAGCTATCCTAATTACGGTGATATTGCTGGGCTCCTTAGGCATAGCAATGTATGCAACATGGGGTGAGCGAAAAGTTTCTGCTATTATGCAGGACCGTGTTGGCCCTAACCGGGCAGGACCATTTGGTTTGTTCTTGCCACTGGCAGATGGATTAAAATTATTTTTCAAAGAAGAGATTGTTCCTGACAGGTCTACCAGGGTCATTTTCATTTTGGGCCCTTGTCTTGCTATGCTTACAGCCTGTATGACAAGTGCGGTAGTGCCATGGGGACCGGATTATACTATGGCGAGTGGCCATATTGTTACTTTACAGGTAGCAGATATTAATATTGGCATCCTGTTTGTTTTTGGGGTTGTGAGCCTGGGTGTATATGGCGTAATGCTTGGAGGCTGGGCTTCTAATAACAAATTTTCTTTATTAAGCAGCATACGTGCTGCATCACAGGCTATTTCTTATGAATTGGCAATGGGCATCAGCCTTATAGCATTGCTAATGATGACAGGTTCTCTCAGCCTTCGGGAGATAGTAGCGCAACAGCACGGCTTTTGGAATAACGGATATTTCACATGGAATTTCTTTAGCCAGCCATTAGGTTTTATCATCTTCTTTACATGCGCCTGCGCTGAGCTTAACCGCGCTCCCTTTGATCTTCCCGAATGTGATAGTGAGCTGAATATGGGTTACCACCAGGAATTCTCGTCTATGAAACTGGGTTTTTACCTGTTTGCTGAATACATCAATATGTTTATCAGCTCTACTATCATGATTACTTTATTCTTCGGAGGATACAATTTTCCATTTATGGACCAGGTTGCTGCTCATGTGCATCCGCTTCTTTTTACGGCGATTTGTGTGGTGGTGCTTTTAACAAAGGTTGTAGGGATGATCCTGTTTTTTATGTTTATCCGTTGGACTTTACCTCGTTTCCGGTATGACCAGCTAATGAAACTGGGGTGGAGGTCATTGATACCATTGGCGTTATTTAATATGCTGGTAACAGGGGTGCTGATATTGTGGGTATTTAAAAAATAAATTTGTTTGTGTTAACGATTGAGCAAATAAAAAATACAGTTGCCGATTATTCAAAGATAAGCCGGTGAAGAGCGTATATTTATTTGGTTCGTATGCGAGGGGTGAGGCCAAAGAAAATAGTGATGTAGATTTAGGAGTGATTTTAGAAGATGTGAGAATGGGAATATGGCAATACGCTGGATTAGCGATGGGATTAGAAGATAGTTTGAAAACAAAAGTTGATTTGATAGAAATTAATCTAATGCATAGCTGGGTTAAAAGAGGTTTCGAGCAAGATAAAATTGAAATATATCATGCCTGAGATAAATCTTTTAAAAGAGATAGAAATATTACGTTACTTAATAGAACAAATAGAATCGATAGAAAATTTTAATTCAGGGTATGACGAAGAAATGTTTCTGAGAAATGATTTGATAAAAAATGCATCTTTGATGAAATTGTTGGTTTTAGGAGAGTATTCTACCCATATCGATGATAGATTAAAAAGTAGGTTTAATGATATACAATGGCAACTAATAAAACAAGCAAGAAATTATTATGCTCATGTATATAGGGAGTAGATTGGATAAAAGTGTGGGAAACTATTGATAAGGATATCCCAAATTTGAAAATAAAAATAGAGAGTATAATACAGTCTTTGGAAAAAGAAAACAATGCAAAAATTAACTAACAGAGCAGTGAAAATAGACCGCAGCCCCATGACTTTTGGGGAGCGTGTTTACTTACCTGCTTTAGCAAAAGGGCTAAGTATCACGCTTGGCCATATATTTAAGAAGACGGCTACAACTCGTTACCCGGAAGAAAAACGCCCATTTAGCCCTGTGTTTCGTGGGTTGCATATACTGAACCGGGATGAGAACGGAGCGGAGCGCTGCACTGCATGTGGTTTGTGTGCCTTGGCGTGTCCGGCAGAGGCAATTACAATGGAAGCAGCAGAGAGAAAGCCTGGTGAAGAAAACTTATACCGGGAAGAAAAATATGCGGCTAAATATGAAATAAATATGTTGCGGTGCATTTTTTGTGGCTATTGCGAAGAAGCATGCCCTAAAGATGCAGTCTACCTTTCTGAAACAGTGATGCCATCAAATTACACACGGTCGAGCTTTATATACAAAAAAGAAGACCTGCTGATTCCTAACCCTCAAAATAAGGACGGTAAATAGCATGAGCATTCACGATATATTATTTTGGGTATTATCGGCAGTTGCTGTAAGTTGTGCATTAGGTGTCATCCTTAGCCGCAACCCAGTAAATAGTGTCATGTTCCTGATCCTTACTTTTTTTGCCATATCAGGCCATTATATTTTATTGAATGCGCAGTTCCTTGCTATAGTTAATATTATAGTATATGCAGGTGCCATTATGGTATTATTCCTTTTTGTGATCATGCTCATGAACCTGAATGCCGATGTGGAACCTCAGAAGGGGCAACTGGTGCAGCTTGCCGGTGTAATATCCGGCGGTGTATTATTCCTTGTAGTATTGGCTGCCATAAAGAGTACTGTGCCGCAATACATAGATAAAACATCTAACGACATTGGATTAATTACAAATCTTGGTAAGGTATTGTTTACAAAATATGTTTTGCCTTTTGAGATAAGCAGTGTGCTTTTTTTGAGCGCTATGATAGGGGCTGTGGTGATTGGTAAAAAAGAAGATACGCACAATATTCCAAAAGTAGATTGAAGTAAAAAATTTTTATGCCGGTAAATTCAACACATTATCTTTTCCTGAGCCTGCTGTTATTCTCCATAGGGATAATGGGAGCGCTTATGCGCAGGAATGCGATTATAATTTTTATGTGCATAGAGCTGATGCTCAATGCTGTAAATCTCTTGCTCGTGGCTTTTTCAAAAATCTATGCAGATCCTGATGCGCAATTGTTTGTTTTCTTTATAATGGTAGTTGCTGCTGCGGAAGTAGCTGTTGGTCTCGCTATAATTGTAATGATGTACCGGAAAGTGCATTCCGTGGATATAAATATTTTAAACAGGCTGAAACACTAAATACTTAACAACAAAAATGGGGAATTTTTCTCAACTCGTTTACTTAATACCGCTTTTCCCATTGGTTGGGTTTTTAATTAATGGCCTGCTTTGGAAACGGATGCCTAAAACCCTAGGTGGACTTATTGGTTGTGTTACTATACTTGCTTCTTTTTGTATTTCCTTGGGTATCTTTTTTGAAGTAAAAAACCCCGGCTTCCAAGGTCCTGTTATTGTTCATTTATTTGATTTTATACAATCTGGCAAATTATATATTCCATTCTCTTTCCAGGTAGATGCGCTTTCTTCTTTATTCCTGTTGATCATTACCGGTGTAGGTTTTTTGATTCATGTATACTCTACTTCTTATATGCATGATGATGAGGGTATGGTAAAGTATTTTGCTTACCTGAATTTGTTTGTTTTTTCCATGCTATTACTGGTATTAGGGGCCAATTACCTTATTATGTTCATAGGGTGGGAAGGCGTTGGATTATGTTCTTACTTATTGATTGGCTTCTGGTTCAAAAACAGGGATTATACGAATGCAGCTAAAAAAGCATTTGTGATGAACCGTATCGGTGATCTCGGCTTTCTTTTGGGTATGTTGCTGATCCTCGTTAATTTCGGCACCTTATCTTTCCAGGAATTTTTCGGACAAATACATGGTGGCCAGGCTGCTATCACAACGACTACTTATAGCTGGATTGCACTCTGCTTATTTATTGGTGCTACCGGTAAAAGTGCACAGATACCATTATATACATGGTTGCCCGATGCAATGGCAGGCCCTACACCGGTATCTGCGCTCATACATGCTGCTACCATGGTTACAGCAGGTATATATATGATAGCTCGTTCCGGAGCGTTATACAGTCTTGCGCCAATAATATTGCATGTAGTAGCGATTATTGGACTGGCAACGGCGATACTTGCTGCAACGATAGCGATTAAGCAATACGATATAAAAAAGGTGCTTGCTTATTCTACTGTAAGCCAGTTAGGGTTTATGTTTCTTGCTTTAGGAGTGGGTGCATATACTACAGCTGTATTTCATGTGATGACGCACGCATTCTTTAAAGCATTATTGTTCCTCGGCTCAGGTAGTGTTATCCACTCAATGGGTGGTGAGCAGGATATTAGGAAAATGGGTGGCCTCGGTAAAAAAATGCGCATCACCCAGATTACGTTTTTAATCGGATGCCTTGCTATCTCAGGTATCCCGGGACTTTCCGGGTTTTTCTCAAAAGATGAGATATTAGCCAATGTTTTTGCTAAAGACCCTGTTATGTATGCGTTGGGTATATTGGCTGCAATGATGACAGCTTTTTATATGTTCCGCCTGTATTTTCTTACATTCAGTGGCGGCTTCCGTGGTACGCACGAGCAAGAACATCATTTACATGAAAGCCCGGCGGCTATGACCATTCCTTTGATAATACTTGCGATATTGTCTGTGGTAGGTGGGTATGTTGGGTTACCAGAAGTAATGAGTGAGCATAACGCAATTGCGGCATTTTTAAGCCCCGCAGTAACCAATTTTGGTGACCATCATTTAGCTGCTGGTACAGAGTGGGCATTAATGGGCTTATCTGTAGCAGTATCAGTAATTATGATAATTATGGCGTGGAGCATGAACCGCAAGCCTAATTTTGAAGAAAATACCGGACTTGCGAAAGTGCTGGAAAACAAATGGTATGTGGATGAGCTTTATGATGCAGTCATTGTAAGGCCAATTGCGGCATTATCTAATCTGCTCGATAAATATGTAGAGAAAAGAGGTATTGATGGCGTAGTAAATGGGGTAGGAAAAACAGTAAGGTGGGGAGGTGATAAATTAAGGTTGCTGCAGAGCGGACAAGTGGGTTTTTACATTTTTATAATGGTATTAGGCATTGTGATATTATTTGGACTAAGTTTTTTCTGGATAAAATAACCCCCGACTCCTAAAAGGGAGATGGAGAGAATAAAATTTGAAGTTGCAGACAAACAAAAACAATTTTAAAATAAAATAGAAAGTGCTTTGCCACGATTTTACACTTTTTGGTTTTCACTTTTGACCTTTGACTTGGATTAATATGATTTTGGTATTTCTTATACTTATTCCTTTACTGTCTGGTATTTTGTCTTTTGCTTTGAAAGGCGATGGTGCTAAAGCGTTGGCATTGATAAGCTCTATGCTCACGCTGGTGGTTGCTGCTTTTGTAAGCGGGGCAAATTACACAGCACCTATTACATTCACCCAGCCCTGGATTCCTATACTGGGTACACAGTTCAGCCTCGCAGCAGATGGCATGAGCAGTATGCTTTGCCTGCTTACCGGCATTGTAGCACTGGTGGTAATGATAGTAAGCGTTAATAAGGATGTAGAAAAACCCGGCGCTTTTTATGGTTTCCTTTTATTGTCACAAGCAGGGCTAATGGGTGTATTCCTTGCTTATGATGCATTGGTATTTTATGTTTTCTGGGAGTTGGCACTGATACCCGTTTATTTCCTTTGCTCTATATGGGGCGGAGAAAAGCGCATTCCTGTTACGTTCAAGTTCTTCATTTATACTTTTGTAGGCAGTCTTATGATGCTGGCGGGCCTTATTTACCTGTCTATGCAGACTCCGGGTATGACCAGCTATTCATGGAATGATATAGTGCGTGCCGGTAATGCCTTACCTGCTGCAACACAGCAGTGGCTATTTTGGCTCATTTTCGCGGCATTTGCTATCAAGATGCCTATTTTCCCCTTCCACACGTGGCAGCCAGATACTTATGAGCAGTCGCCTACGCCGGTTACTATTATTCTGAGCGCCCTGATGGTAAAGATGGGTTTATATGCTACGCTCCGTTGGTTGCTACCGGTTTTGCCTGCGGGTGTTGCTTATTGGTCTGATACGGTAGTGATTTTGTCTGTTATTGGCATAGTATATGCTTCCTGCATTGCGATTGTTCAGACGGATATAAAAAGACTGATAGCATATTCTTCCATAGCTCACATGGGCTTAATGTGCGCAGCGGCATTTACTCATTCTTATACTGGCATGCATGGTATTATGGTGCAAATGTTCAATCACGGCATCAATATAACCGGCATGTGGGTAATGGTAAGCATAATAGAGCAACGTTGGGGTACCCGCGATATGACAAAGCTGGGTGGTATGGCGAGCGTTGCTCCAAATATGGCTATTGCGCTGGTTGTTATATCGCTGGCAAATATTGCGCTGCCGCTTACTAATGGTTTTGTAGGTGAATTCATGCTGTTCAATGGCTTGTTCCGTGGAGATACTGCTAACCATATCATGATCATGGTAATTGCGGGACTGGGTGTAATACTGGGAGCAGTCTATACGCTGAACATGATACAGAAAACAGCATATGGGAATGCGACAGCAATGGTAGTAACGAAGGACATAACTATCAATGAATTTTTAGGTCTTGCAATTATTATCAGCCTGATTATTTTCCTGGGGGTATATCCAAAGCCTTTGCTGGATTTGACGTCAGGAATTGCGGGAATAATAGTGAGATAGAATTGGTTAAAGGGTTAATTAGTTAAAAAGTTAATTGGTTTATTAGAATTGATATAAAATATTAAGTAAACAAGTACTAAATCTCGGGAGAAAAGTCCCTTCAGAGATTTAGGGTTAAGCCCTTAGGGTTTTGAATTTATGAATGCAATTATTGCTACAACTGTTTTTGGTATTATTATGATGTTTGCCGGTGCATTCGGAAGCAATAAAAATGGTATTATTGCCATTGCCACGGTGCTTTTTGCAATATTAGTTGGAGTAAATATCTGGGATCTCACTACTATAAGTGCTAACGAGCCGCACTTGTATTTCAGCAATATGCTGCGTATAGAACATTATTCTTTATGGTTTAATACTTTAATGACGGGCTGTTCCTTGCTGTATGTGTTGCTGATGGGTAAGGAAATACAAAAAGTAGGCGCACATGTTGCGGAGTATTTTGCGCTCATATTCTTTATCCTCTGCGGCTTGTATATTTTGTCGACGTATAACAATTTGCTGATGTTGTTTATTGGCATTGAGATTCTTTCCATCCCCCAGTATATACTCGCCGGAAGTGATAAACGTAATCTAAAAAGTAGTGAAGCATCTTTCAAATATTTCCTGATGGGCGCCTTTTCTACCGGTATATTGCTCATGGGCATTACCTTATTATATGGTGCTGCCCGCACATTTAATATAATGGAGATAGCCGCCACACTGCATACAGATACGCTGGATCATACGCTTGGGCTTGCAGGAATTATGTTCATCATGATTGCGCTGTCTTTTAAAGTTTCAGCGGCGCCTATGCATATGTGGACGCCTGATGTATATGATGGCTCACCCACAGCATTTACTGCATTTATGGCTACTATAGTAAAAGCTGGGGCTTTCTTTGCTTTCCTTCGTTTATTCCAGGTTTCCTTTAATAGCCTTGCTGAGCACTGGACCATTATTTTAGCAGTTATCACAGCGGCCACGTTATTTGTAGGTAATGTAACTGCAGTTTTTCAGCAGAGTGTGAAGCGTATGCTGGCTTATTCCTCTATTGCGCAGGCAGGATTTATGCTATTCGCAGTGCTGGCAGTAAATGCTATAGCATGGCAAGGTATTATCATTTATGCGGTAGCTTATTCGGTAGCGACGATAGGCATGTTTGCAGTATTGATAAAGCTGAAAGATTATACTTATGATGGCTTTAACGGCCTTGCACAATCAGAACCATTACTTGCTTTTGCGGCATCCATTTTCCTTTTCTCACTGGCGGGTATCCCGCTTACAGGAGGGTTCATGGCGAAATATTATGTATTACTTGCCGTAGTGCAACAAGGGCATCTGCTGTGGCTGGTGATATTTGCACTGCTAATGGCAGCGATCAGTGTGTATTATTATTTCCGGGTTATCATTGCTATGTACTTCAAGTCAGGCACTCCGGAGATCACTGGCCCCATTACTGCCGGCAATAAATTGATGCTGATCATTACGTGTATACTGGTAATATTGATTGGTATATTCCCGCAATTGTTTCTGAATACTTTTTAAAAAATATTTTAATAATCACACGCAATATTTATTCACAGAAAGTCTCTTAACTGATAATCAGTTAACGACCTTTTGTGTGATTATTTCTTTCTTTTAGCACGTTCATACTGCACTGGCCATATTAATTCATCATACTCTAATTCCCTTGCGGCACGAAACGGAAAATAAGGATCACGCAGGAGTTCGCGTGCCATAAATATAAGGTCTGCCTGCCCGTTTTTAAGTATATCTTCTGCCTGCTTTGCCGCTACGATAATGCCTACTGCGCCGGTGAGCATGCCGGTTTTGCGTACAGCATCCGCAAATGGTACCTGGTAGTTAGGTTTTGCCGGTATTTTCGCATCAGACAACACTCCGCCTGAAGAGCAATCCATCACATCTACGCCACGCTCTTTTACAATTGTAGCAAGCCTTACAGAATCATCCGTTGTCCAGCCGTTATCTGCCCAGTCGCTGGCAGATATGCGGAGAAATAGCGGGTAATCTTCCGGCCAAATAGTTTTTATAGCGTCTATTATTTCCAGAAGAAAACGTATACGATTTTCAAAAGACCCTCCATATTTGTCGGTGCGCTGATTGCTCAGCGGGGAGGTAAATTCATTGATGAGGTAGCCGTGTGCGCCATGTATCTCTATCACCTTAAAACCTGCATCCAACACTCTTTTTGCTGCGGCCTTGAAGTCTGCTATTATTTTATTGATCCCAGCCTGATCAAGTTCCAAAGGTGTATCTTTCTCCTGTGAAAAAGGAATTGAACTTGGGCCTACTGTTTTCCAGCCACCATCTGTTATAGGGATCAGTTTATCGCCATTCCAGGGTTCTGTTACGCTCGCTTTACGTCCTGCGTGCGCCAGTTGCATACCTGGCACAGCCCCGTTTTTCTCAATAAACGCAGTTATTTTTTTTAGTGACGCTATATGTTCGTCTTTCCAGATGCCGAGATCGTGGGGGGAAATACGGCCTTCCGGATTTACGGCTGTTGCTTCTGTAAATACGAGTGCCGCACCACCTACCGCCCTGCTACCGAGATGCACAAAATGCCAGTCGTTAGCAAAACCATCCGTACTGGAATACTGGCACATGGGAGATACTACAATACGGTTTTTAAGCGTAATGCTCTTTATTTTTAATGGTGTGAATAACAATGGAATGGACATGGCAACAAAAATTGTTGCCCGAAGTTACCTGATTTTTAAAATCTCATCTATTCTTTAGTAACCTTAATGGTAGTTTTCTCACCATTGCTGTTTGTGGCCTGCAGGAAGTAGATGCCGCTTGCAAGATCGCTTATATTCAGTGTTTCATTTGTGCGTACAGCAACCGTATGTTTTATTTCCCTGCCTGTGGCATCATAAATAATAATATCATTATTAGCCGCATTCAGGATGTTTATAATTCTTTTTGCCGGATTGGGATATACTGCTATCTGTTGCAGGTTCTTTTTTATTGAAGGTGTGGATAATACAGAAAGATTTACTTTTCTTATCCGGGAATTATTACCATCAGCAATTAATATATCCCCGTTCTTGAAAAATGCTACCCCTGAAGGTTCATTAAGCATTGCAGCTACAGCCGGACCACCATCGCCGCTAAACCCTGCGCTTCCATTCCCCGCAATCGTTGTAATATTGCCATCCGCAACAGTTATCATGCGTATACGCTCGTTACCATGATCGGCAATCAGGATATTTCCGGCGCTATCTGACCGGAGACCATATGGAAAACGCAACTGGGCAGTAACTGCCGAGCCATTATCTCCGATGAAACCTGGATAACCATTTCCCGCAATCGTTGTTATAATACCGGATGTATCTACCTTGCGGATGCAGCTATTGCCACCGTCGCAGATATACAAATTGCCTAACCCATCAAGAGAGACATCCTCAGGATAACTTAATGTGGCATCAGTAGCTGCGCTCCCATCACCAGTATATGACGACGATCCCGGCGTACCCGCAATGGTGTTGATAGTACCGGAAGCATCTATTTTACGGATGCAATAGTTATCATGATCACAGATATAAATGTTATTAGCTGTATCTATGGTTATGCCGGTAGGAAAATGAAATTCTGCATTAATGGCCGGACCGCCATCGCCGCGATAACCCGAAGTGCCGTTACCGGCAATAGTAGTAATAATGCCGGATGTATTTACTTTCCTGATAGCATGGTTACCCTGGTCGCAGATATACAGATTGCCTGCACGATCGAAAGCTAATGCCGATGGCCCTGCTAAAGTAGCATTTGTAGCCGGGCCACCATTTCCGGAAAACCCGCCATTGCCATTTCCTGCAATAGTAGTGATGATGCCGGATGTATTGATCATTCTTACCCGGTTGCCTCCTATATCAGCTATGTAGATATTGCCTGCAGCATCTGTGACCAGGTTTTCCGGATAATTTAATTCAGCATTGACAGCGTTATCTCCATCTCCATATGAGCCGGCCTGGCCGGCAAATGCATTGATGATGCCTGTAGTGGTTGTAACTTTCCTTATGAGGTTATTTGAAGGGTCGCATATTAATAGGTTACCCGCGTTATCACAGGCTAATCCTTCCGGGTCACCGATCAGGGCTGCCGTTGCCGGCCCACCGTCACCACCGTAGCCCAGCGTGCCGGTAGCTGCATAATTAAATATGATGCCCGTATTCATGTCTATCTTCCTGATCCGGTAATTGCCGATATCAGAAAAATACAGATTGCCGGATGTGTCCACAGCAAGGCCGCATGGTGACGTCATAGTAGCGGCAGTAGCTGGGCCGCCATCGCCATCAGTGCCATGTGAATAAGCACCTGTTCCGCCTATTAAATGTATGATGCCTGCGGGATCTACTTTACAGATACATTGAAAGACTACAGAGGCAACATACAGATTACCTTTATTGTCTATCGTGACACGGAAGGGACGACCTAGTTCAGACGCTGTGGCGGGGCCACCATCTCCTGAACCACTTGTATAAGAACCATCACCAACAATTGTAGTAATGATACCTGCATTATCTATTTTACGCACCCGGTTATTGAGCCAGTCAGTGAAGATAATATTGCCCGATGTGTCTACTACCACATCTATGGGATTATTCAGTAGAGCAGCAGTAGCCGGGCCACCATCTCCGGAGAAACCCGTTGTGCCTGTGCCGGCAATCGTAGTGACGATACCTGCCGCATCGACTTTACGAACACAACTATAACTATTGTCTACAAAATATACATTTCCGTGACGGTCAGCAGCCACGCCGTAGATTACGCCAATGTTAGCTGCGGTGGCGGGGCCGCCATCGCCGGTATAACCATAAATGCCATTACCCGCGAAAGTGGTGATCACTCCCGCAGGGCTCACTTTACGCAAACGGTACATGCCCTGCTCTGCTATATATGTATTACCTGCAGTATCCACACACACAGCTACCGGCCCTGAAAGTTCGGCCTTTGTAGCAAGGCTGTCATCACCTACACCGCAGCCAGCTACTGTGGTAATGATCTGCCCGGAAGCAATACCAGGCGATACATTCAGCAAGATGAAACTTATCGTAATCGCAATGAGTGTATGGATTTTCATATAGAGCATTTTTTATAACAAAAATACATTGTAAAAAATATTGTGTTGTTAACCCAAAAGTTAAATATTATTACTTTCAAAGTCTACGCTGTAAGAACCAATCTATATATGCCTGATCCGGGCAAATAGTTGCATCCACGGAAAAATTTTCCATGAAGCAATAAATAGACGTTAGCGGGGATTCAAATGTTAGGTAAGAAAAAAAATATTTTAAAAAAGGAGTTATTTCCTGAAATTGACCTGGCAACCAATTGATTTTGTTTCTTTTTCGGATACTTCTTTACCGTTCAGCAATGCATCGACCGCATTAGCTACGTAATGGTTTTTTACCTTCTCAGGATTTGCACCATTGTCGTCTATGGCCCCGCTGTATTTTATTACATATTTTCCCTGCTCTTTCCATATTACAAAGGCATGTGGCGTTTTTTGTGCGGAGAAGTTTTTTGCTACTGCCTGCTGTTCATCAAAGAGATATGGAAAACCAAATTTTTCTTTTTTTGCTTTTTCTTTCATTTTAGGGTAGGTATCATCCTCATACACTACGGTATCCGAAGAGCTGACAGCAATGAGCGGAACGTCGGCAGCAAGATATTCCCTGTTAAGCTCATTCAGTCTTGGAAAGTACAGTTTCGCAAAAGGGCAGTGATTGCAGGTAAATACGATAATAAATCCTTTTGCTTTTGGGTAGTCTTTTAAGGATACCAGCTTGCCGTTCACATTTTTTAAGCTGAAATCATTGACATGTCTATCCCCGGTTACATTAAAACTTAGTAACGAGGTGGTAATTATTAATAATAGGAATAAACCCGAATGCCTGCTATACTTATATATCATACCTACTCTTTAATAAATTTCTTGGTGATTGTCTTTTTTGTTTTTTCATCGGTAAGTTGCAAAAAGTAAACACCGAAGGCGAAATGGCTCATATCTATTCCGCCTGCCAATTGTGGGCGAGGCAGCATATAAATAGTCCTGCCGACCGCATTGGTAATGCGCACGTAATAAGCCGTCATCGTGGGGTCAGAAAAAGAAATGTATAAACGGTCTGTAGCGGGATTGGGGTATAATGTAAAATCGGCAGGGTCTTTTTGCGTTGCTGCGATACCGGCAGGGTCGGTAACTACAAATTGCCCCATCATACCACCGTCTTCATGCGGCGCTACATGGCAATGGTACATAAACGGATGCGTTGCATCCGCATAGTCGGAGAATTTTGCTACAAACGTTACGGATTCATTTACCGGTAGGTAGTAAGTATCCTTCCAGCCTGATTCATAAGCGTTGACTGCTCCGGAACTCCTGGATATGATTTTGAACTGAATGTCATGTATATGGAAGCTATGACCAAATACATTACTATTGGTGACTGTCCATTGCTCTATAGCATTTAAGTTCACAGTTTTATTGATTGTTCCAAGATCAAATGGAGTATGGTCAAAGTAAAAAGGTATGCCTGTGCCGGGAGTGCCGTCAGTAACATTCATAGAGCGGGTTACGGTGGCATCGGCTGCGGTAAGATAGGTATTGCTTACCAATTTTGAGGGTAAGGCTGTTATGGCATTTGCAGTAGCAGCAGTAACGTTAATATGCAATACTTTGAAGTCAACATTATTCAATAAGCTTCCAAAAGGCCCGGTACTGGATGGCTCAGAGCCGGGAAAGCCAAATGGCTGACTGGAATTATATGCTACCAGGTTAATACTATCCCCTACGGCATCGCCCCCTAAATTTACTAAAAGTTCCACGCGCTCTCCTATCAGCAACGGTACCCTGGTAACAGCAACCGGGGCGTCCAGTAAGCCCCCATCATTGCCTATCACATAAAAGGTGCGATTGTCGCTGAATCCCAGGTTATACCCTCTTTCCAGTTCGGCATTCAGTATCCTGAGCCGCACATATTGTTTTGGCAGGCCCACTTGCGCATTCATCGTGCCATTTGTGAGCATATAATCTCCGTATGGGCTGGTGGTAGTAAAGGCATTGGATGCATCGAAGCTACGACTGGAGAGCACCAGCGGAATGTCATCTACACTATAAGTACGTGGTATTGCCAGCGCAGCTTCTTCTGCATCCCTGATTATAATAAAACCCCCTATTCCTTTTGCTATTTGGTCTTCTGTCATCTTGTGCAGGTGCGGGTGATACCAGAAAGTAGCGGCATTGTTTGTCACTAACCAGTATGGCTGCCAGATGGTGCCGGGAGGTATTACCTGGTGAGGGCCGCCATCCATTACTGCAGGCAAGTGCATACCGTGCCAGTGCAGCGTGGTAGAGTCATTGAGGTAACTATGCACATTCATGTGTACCGTATCGCCCTTTCTGAAAATGAGGGTAGGCCCCCAGAAGTCGCCATTGATACCGGCCGTTATGGTCTGGTTGCCCGGCAGGAACTGCATAAAGGTGTCTTTTATATTCAGGTTGAAAGTAGTACCGGAAATGGTATCCGGGATATGCAGGTTGTTGTATTGGGCATTTGAGGTGAAAAACAAAAGGCACAAACAAGCTATACAGGTAAATAGTTTAATCCGTGAATACGACATTTTGAAGGTATTTTATTGGTACGTAGCCTTTTAGACGTTTGGTTTTAGAAAATCCTTCGGGGAGGTTTTATTTAGATAAAAATACTTTGTATCCTGAAAACCAGGTGTAAAATCGATGTGTTTATCCTTTTCGTTACCTTGCATAGCCAATGTATGCCGATATAATACTTCCCATTAACCTGCCGCAACTACTTACTTATGGGGTGCCACATGAACTGCATGAACTGCTGCGGCCGGGTATGCGTGTGGAGGTGGCATTAGGGTCAAATAAAGTATATGCGGGCATTGTGGAACGACTGCACAATGAAAAGCCAGAGGCATACCTCGTAAAACCCATAAAAAGCATCATAGACGAAGAGCCGGTAGTAAATGGAAAGCAATTGCAATTCTGGCAATGGATACAGCACTACTACATGGCTGCCCCCGGCGAAGTGATGCAGGCTGCATTGCCCGCCCATCTAAAACTAATGGGTGAAACCCGGTTGGAATGGAGTGGCGAAGAAGACGTGGTGTATGAATGGAGCGATGAAGCACAGATAGCGGTAAATGCCTTGCAATTAAGAAAAGAACTTACGATCAGTGAATTGAGGGGCATGGTACCTGTGCGCCATTTTGCCGCAGTGCTGAATGAACTACTGGAAAAAGAAGCCATCAAGATCAATGAATCGCTGGAAGTAATGTATAAGCCACGAAAAGAAAAAGTAGTGGTGCTGACAGAACAGTATAAAGAAGAAAAAGCGTTAATAAAATTGTTCAATGAGCTATCCAGGGCACCCAAGCAACTGGAATTGCTGATGGCTCATACTGAACTGTCTGTAAAGCTGGGCATTGTTCGCCAGCAAGATCTGTTAACTCGCGTCAATGCTACGCCTGCACAGGTAAAGGCGCTTGCAGATAAAGGAATTTTCAATATTGAAGAAGTGAATGTGGACCGCCTTATATATGCTGGGGTAAAAGAAATAAAAGAAGTGGTGTTTACTCCAGCACAACAGGTGGCTTATGATAAACTGGATGAAGGGTTGAGCGAAAAAAATGTAGCATTGCTGCATGGCGTTACCGGCAGCGGTAAAACTCTTTTATACATCCACAAGATAAGAGAGTGCATTGCCGCAGGCAAGCAGGCTGTTTTCCTGTTACCGGAGATCGGGCTTACTACGCAACTTGTAAGGCGGCTTCATGCCTATTTTGGCGAAATACTGGGTGTATATCATTCCCACTTCAGCAATAATGAGCGGGTAGAAATATGGGAGAGTGTGCGGAAAGGCCGGTATAAGGTTGTAGTCGGACCCCGCTCAGCTTTGTGGCTGCCATATAGCGACATTGGCCTCATCATTGCTGATGAAGAACATGATAGTTCGTATAAACAAAAAGAACCAGCGCCGAGATTTCACGCGCGGGATGCGGCAATTTATCTTGCCTCCTTATTTGACGCAAAGGTGATACTTGGCTCAGCTACTCCATCTGTGGAAAGCCTTTTTAATGTGCAGCATGGCAAGTATGCTTATATACCCCTGAAGGAACGATATATGGGCGTAAATATGCCATCCATAGAAGTGATCAACGCAAAGTCACTGGAAACGGTGAGACAGTTAGGTATAAAACTAATCACACCGGAGTTGCAGAAAGCTATGCTGGAAGCACTGCAGCAGCGCAAACAAATCATATTGTTTCAAAACAAGCGTGGTTATGCTCCTTTCCAGCTATGCACGGTATGCGGATGGGTGCCGCAATGCAAAAATTGCTCCGTATCGCTTACCTATCATAAAAGCACAGACAAAATGCATTGCCATTACTGCGGGCTTAAAGCGGCTGTAACACATACGTGCCCGCAATGCGGCAGCCAGAATCTGGTGAGCAAAAGTTTTGGCACAGAACGGGTAGAAGAAGAAGTGCAAAAAATATTCCCAGATACCCGTGTAGCCCGGATGGATGTAGATAGTATGCGAGGCAAGCACAGTATGGGGGAGTTATTGGATCAGTTGGAGAAACGCAAGGTGGATATACTGGTGGGTACACAAATGGTGGTGAAAGGATTGGACTTTGCTTCAGTGGCGCTTGTGGGCATCCTGAATGCAGACGGCTTGCTTAGTTATCCTGATTTCCGGGTGAATGAACGCGCCTTCCAACTGATGGAACAGGTAAGCGGCAGGGCAGGCAGGGTAGATGGGGCTGGCAAGGTACTGATACAAGCCTATAATGTGCAGCACCCGGTGCTGCAATGGGTAAAAGACCATGATGTGAATGCTTTTTACCAGCAGGAAATAAAATACAGGGAATATTTTTCATATCCGCCTTATAGCCGCATCATAAAAATAATCTTCCGTCATGCAGATGAAACGAAAACAATAGCCGCAGCAAATCTGATGGCTGAATCATTAAAAACTTTCGAGAACATTATAGTGCAAGGACCAGGGCCGGCCATAGTGCCAAGGGTGCGCAACCAATATATTCATGAAATCTGGATAAAATGTCCCAGGGATAATAAGCTATTAAATGAGCTGAAAACTTTTCTTAAAAAGCAAAAACCTGTTATCCTCGCAGGAAGAGGAAATGCCAATATCCAGGTTATATTTGATGTTGACCCTGTTTAATTTTGCCGGAAAATTTAGGCATATTTTTTGCAATACATAGCAGTGATGGTGCAATTTTAATTGATTCTGAATTTGTTATAATAGCAAATATGGATTGAAAAAGCCGCTTTTAAAAAGGATTAGGTGTTGTAAGTTTGCATTTTTTAACCAAACAATAGTATTTTAGCGGAATTACCGTAACAAAGTAGATGGAATACGAAATAAAACATTCGGGTAAATTCAAATACGTAGAAGAAGGACAGGGAGAACCATTAGTGCTGCTGCATGGTCTGTTTGGTGCATTGAGCAATTTCAAAGACCTGGTTGATTATTTCAAAAACACCCATAGAGTAATTATACCTTTATTGCCACTTTATGACCTCACACTCATAGAAACAAGTGTTTCCGGACTTGCAAAGCATGTCACAAAATTTATTGAACACCAGAAACTCAAGGATATTCATTTACTGGGTAATTCCTTAGGAGGCCATATCGGGCTGGTGTATACGCTAAAGCATATGGACCTTATTCGTTCGGTTACTTTAACCGGCAGTTCCGGCCTGTTTGAAAATGGCATGGGCGATACATATCCCAAGCGGGGGGATTATAATTATGTGCAACAGAAAACAAAGCTTACATTTTATGATCCAAACGTTGCTACTAAAGAACTGGTGGATGAAGTTTTCAGCATTATCAATAACAGGTTAAAGGCATTAAAGATCATAGCACTGGCAAGATCAGCCATACGCCATAACCTGGGTGATGAATTGCAGCAAATTAAATTACCTGTGTGCCTCATCTGGGGCAAAAACGATACGATTACACCGCCTATGGTAGCGGATGAATTTCATAAGTTATTGCCTAATTCAGAATTGCACTGGATAGATAAATGTGCCCATGCCCCGATGATGGAAGTACCTGATGAGTTTAATGCGATACTTTCCGGATTTCTGGCCAAGCACAAAAAAACAGATTGATAAATGAATGCTATAGATTGTAATTCTATTGTAATATTTCTAAGTTAGAACTACTGGGAAAAGTTTGGTACACGTTTTGCGGTACATAAGACATACTAAGAACAACAATGAACCTGGACTATTTGATCTCCTCATCAGTCCCTATCCTGTCGCCTAGCGATTCTGGAGATAGGGCGTTAGCTTTAATGGAAGAATATAAATGCACGCAATTGCCAATGGTCGTTAACGACCGCTACGAAGCATTAATACAGGAAAATAACTTGCTGGAATGGAACGATACACATGCGGCATTATCAACAGCCGGATTCCTGAATTATAAACCTGCTATTAATATTTCCGCGCACCCTTTCGAAGCAATGCGGCTTATGAATGAAATGGGCATATCTGTTTTGCCAGTCATTGATAGGGAGCATAAGTACGTTGGGGCCATGACCAAGGATACGCTGTTTAAATATTTTGTTGAAAACAGCGGGGTTGATAATACGGGTGGAGTTATAACATTAGAAATAGCCCCCAGGAATTATAGCCTGTATGAAATAGCACGTATTTGCGAAAATGAAGACGTTACCATTCTTAGTGTGCAGGTACACACCAATGAGATAGGCATACTGGAAGTGACACTGAAATTAAATCGTACCGCCCTTGAAGCTGTTACGTCTTCCTTTGAAAGGCATAACTACCATGTAAAGGAAGTATATGGCGACGATACCAGCTACGAGGATATAGAAGGCAACTATAACCTGCTGATGAACTACATAAACATGTAAATGCCGCAGAACGATTTTTAGCCTACATTTATAGCGAAAGAGGCACTCCTAATTTTGATGTAATGATTGCGATTGATAATGTATTGCTAAGTGATGAAATTATAGAAGAGCAATTTGTTTGTGACCTGGATAAATGTAAAGGTGGCTGCTGCGTGGACGGAGATTGCGGTGCCCCACTGACCGCAGAAGAAACTACAATAATAGCAGATATCTATCCTAAAATAAAATCCTCGCTTACCCCCGAATATATTGCTGAAATAGAACGACAGGGTACCCACACCCTGGACAATGAATATGGTTATGTAACGCCAACGGTAAATGGCGGTATCTGCGTGTATGGCATTACAGATGAAAAAGGAATTGTAAAATGCGGTATAGAGAAGGCATGGAAAGAAGGCAAAACAGATTTTCGCAAGCCTATATCCTGCCACTTATTTCCTATCCGCATCATAGAGCATCCCGGTTATGAAGCCGTAAATTATGAGCCGCGGGAAACGCTTTGCAAGCCAGCCTGCAAGCTGGGCAGAAAACTGAAAGTGCCTGTATACGTTTTCCTGAAAGATGCCCTCATCCGCAAATATGGCGATGAATTCTATAATACGCTGGAAGCTGTAGCTGAGCGGAAGAAGATGATGGGTTAATACACATTAGCTAGCACATTCACCGCATTCCTCACATTTCAATCACATTATCCTTAAATCCAACCCTTATTATGCAGCAGTTTGGCTATCTGCACGGCATTAGTAGCAGCTCCTTTTCTTAAATTATCAGATACTATCCAGCAATTAAGCGTGTTCGGTTGTGAATAGTCCCTTCTTATCCTGCCCACAAATACCTCGTCTTTGCCTTCAGCATCCAGCGGCATGGGGTACCCATTCATAGATGGGTTATCTATTACTACTACACCCGATTCATTAGACAGCATTTCTTTTATATCAGACTCGTAGAAATCCTGTTTCAGCTCAATATTTACACTTTCGCTATGGCCGCCTATCACCGGTACACGCACAGTTGTGGCAGTTACTTTAATGCTATCGTCTCCCATTATCTTGCACGTTTCCAGAGACATTTTCATCTCTTCCTTTGTGTAACCGTTATCCTGGAACACATCTATATGAGGTATGATGTTGAGGTCTATACGGTGCGGGTATACCCCATGTCCGTTTCCGCCGGCACGCTCATCCAATAGCTCTTTAACTGCTTTCTGCCCGGTACCTGTCACAGATTGATAAGTACTCACCACTACACGCTTTATACCATATTTCTTATGTATGGGGTTCAGCACCATCACCATTTGTATAGTAGAGCAATTGGGATTGGCTATAATCAGATCATCTTTTGTAAGCGTATGCCCATTCACCTCCGGCACTACCAGCTTTATATCAGCCTTCATGCGCCATGCGGAAGAATTATCTACTACACGGCAACCAACTGCCGCAAATTTCGGGGCAAGCTCTAAAGATGTGGACCCACCTGCAGAGAACAATGCCAGCGCAGGCTTCATAGCTATGGCGGTATCGGCAGATACTACCGCATATTCTTTGCCATGAAATAAAACCTTTTGCCCAACCGATTTTGCCGATGCAACCGGTATCAATTCAGTAAGCGGAAAATTCCTTTCTTCCAGTATTTTCAGCATGGTGCTGCCCACAAGTCCTGTGGCGCCTACTAACGCTACTTTCATTTTATAAATTATTATTGAAAAAGAACAATGCGCAAATGTACTTCAGCAAAGCATTTCGTTGATCACTTCTTTAATTTTAACACACTCTGCTTTTTTTAATGTGCTGATATAAGTCAGAATTCGCTGTTTATCTATGGTTCTTATCTGATCCAGCATTATCATCCCTTTTTCTCCAGTTATGGTACAAGCTACCCTCGTTGGATATGGTTTCAAGGTATGAGTTAGCGGAGAAATGACAACGGTCCTTAAATATTTGTTCATTTCATTTGGAGAAATAATGACACAAGGCCGTGTTTTGTTTACTTCACTGCTGACAACCGGATCAAGGTTCATCCAGTAAACGGAATATTGCTTTATTTCCATGTCCAGTCGTCAGTATTATCTTCAATAAGGACATCGGGAATAGCAAGCGTATCATCCCCGTTTTCGGCCATTTCTTTGAATGCTTTTGCCCACCCTTTTCGTTTTGCCTTGGGGGAAGCGGTAATAACAATACTGTGATGTTTAATTTCTATGGAAACATCTTTCTGAATATCGCATTGCGAAAGGATGCTTTTCGGGAGTATAATACCCTTGGAGTTGCCTATATCCCTGATTGTTGTTGTCATAACGCAAAGTTATAACTAAGTTATAACTTTTACAAAATTAACCAATGAGAAAAATGGAACTGCAAAAATGATAGAAATCAAAGGAAATAGTGCGCTTTGGATGAAAAATTGCAATATTATTATTTGCGCTTGAGTCATAAAATCCCCGACCTTTGCAGCCTATGAAAAATCTCCGCTCGCTCAATAAGTACTTTTTTAAGTATAAATGGCGGTTATTACTTGGATTGGTGTTTGTAGCTATTTCCAGCAAGTTTGGCGTAATGCCGGGCAATGTGGTGCAACATTTACTGGATGATGTAAAGACAAGGATGGCGGCCAATGCTCCACATGAACAGATAATTGCATTTGTTATCAGGGGTGGAATGACCTTGCTGGGGCTGGCATTACTCAGGGGGTTATTTATGTTCATGATGCGGCAAACGATCGTTGTGATGTGCCGCCATATAGAGTATGACCAGAAGAATGAAATTTATAACCACTACCAGCAACTGAACACGAATTTCTTTAAAGCGCACTACACCGGAGACTTGATGAACCGAATATCGGAAGACGTATCAAGGGTGCGTATGTACACAGGGCCATCCATCATGTATTTTACTTCTGTGGTTTTCCTTACCATCTTCTGTATCTGGGATATGCTCCGGGTAAATGTGATGCTTACGCTGTGCGTTACCGCTCCCCTGCCTATACTTGCTTTTTCTATTTACATGGTGAACAAAATAATTTTTAAAAAAAGCGGGTTGATACAGGCACAGCTTTCAGCGCTCACTACCACCGCGCAGGAATCCTACTCAGGTATCCGTGTAATAAAATCTTTCGTGCAGGAAAAAAATATACTCCGGTTCTTTAACACCAATTCAGAACAGTACCGTAAAAGCTCCGTCAATCTTTCGTTGACTGAAGCAGTTTATTTTCCGGCTATGAACTTATTTATCGGTATCAGTATGCTTTCTACGGTATTGA
>Ga0206839_1059_pt2 | contig 26704 bp, 27 predicted proteins | sample Alteio_BWOrgCont_27_FD_152883 | JGI IMG/M metagenome (GOLD analysis project Ga0206839, IMG submission 152883) | Enriched cells from forest soil in Barre Woods Harvard Forest LTER site, Petersham, Massachusetts, United States -... | ecosystem: Environmental > Terrestrial > Soil > Temperate forest >... | reverse complement strand
ATCGACATCATAGACGTAGACCCCACCAACTTTGACAAAAATCAAACGGACAATGCGTACTATCCATTTGGCTTTATCATTCCTGAAAACTGGCACTGGCCGGTAGAGGGCGTTAAAATCACCGACGCTTATCCCTCCTTTCAGGGCTATCGTGAATATTTGCGCGCTCGCCTCTCCGACTCGAGCCTCACTCCATCAGAAGATGTGGCCCACTGGTTTAACACGACTCCGGTCTTGAATAATGTCTATAGCGATCAGGGTCAAGATGTGCCCAAGCCGGAATTGTTAAACGATCCTTGGTAAATTTCACAGATGCCAATTATTTGAGATAGGGTCTTTTTGTCGGAATTGACTGAGGCGTCGTAACAAAAGGATCAGAATCTAAGATCATCAAAGACTTGCAAGCGTTTGATCGCAATTTCGACTCGATATTTGAGATTGTCGCCTGGAGTGTCGCCGGATCAATTTTGGGTTGAGGCCCCAGCTTGTCGATTAAAAGTCTTCCCAGATTTTGTCCGTCGGGGATATTGCTAAAAACACCATCATCGTGAGTGGCTCCAATTCCCGGAAGTCGGGCCCATCCCGCTACAAAAACAGGAATAGATGGCGGATTGGGCTCCCCTGAAAAATCAACAGCGTAGTTGTCAAGGGTACGGGAAGCAAAATAGTCAGTGGGATTGGAGACGTCTTTATCTCTCTTGATTTTGTTGTCTTCAGTATTGAGAGTTCGCACTCGGCCGTCTTGAAGGGGCAGTCCTAATTCGGGTCGAGGGGCGCCACCGATAGAAGTAATGACGGTATCGACCGGCAGCACATATACGACTACGACGGTAAGACGAAAGCGGATGTAATCAGGGGCCTTCAAAATATCCGTAGCGATCTTCCCTACGAAATTCGGTGGCTGTTGGCGGCCGAAGAAGCGGACAACTCCATGGTCACGCCCGAATCGGCTCAAGATGCCAAGTCCGCCATTCTCCACACTTTGCTCTACAAAGTAAGGTCCGTTAACGAAATTACCGACACGGATGCCTTGGATAGCGGAACCCTCATTTACTCCGATCCAGATTCCCGGCCTGACCGGGACGGAATGATCGCCGTCAATCTCACGGAAACCGGCTCCGTCAGAAATCTGCTTTTTTTGTTCGGTCGCTGGCATTTCCTGGCAGCTACCGGTACAGGCCCCGACACGAGCAGGTTAAATTCGAAGCGCTTGGAATGGCTTAAAGCGGTCTCATTGATTCCCACGAGGCGCTACAGCGTGGGGGACATGAAAACACTCTTCGACACCATGGATAGTCCCGCCTACCTGGGCTTGGGTACGCCCTTTGAGAGCTCCATGATACTTGCGGTCTGGAAAATCTTTTTGAATTTGAGGGACGACCTCGCGATTACGAAACAAGACGATAAGAAAGTTGTCCGTGAGTCCTACGGTTCTTATTACAAAGACGATATGGATCACATCTTAGGCCTCATCAAAAAATGGACCATCAACAACATTCCTTTCTTGCTGCTCAACTATCAAGAACTCAGTGAAGCCGGCGTTATTTCTCTGAGTGATTTATTTTCGCGACAACCTACTCCCAACGATACTTCTCAATTGGAACGGATCATTGGTTCAAAATTGTTAAATTCAACCAATCTTGAAAGCGAGGCCATGGAAAAAGTAAAGGCAACGTGCGATTCCTATTTTATCACTTTTGTCTTGATGGCCTACCAAAATCAGCACACGACCCTTTTTCAGACCAATAAACAACTGAACGCGATTATGACCATCGCCTCTGAGTTGAACAGCACTATTACTCAGAACGATAAGAACATCACGATTCAGGGTTTGAACTTCCCCCAATTGCGTAATTACACCGGCGGCGCAAACGGCGTTTTGCAATTGCAAAAACTCGCCGATGGCGACAGCAGCGGTAGCAACAACTAATATTTAATCCGTAGTTGCTTTTTGAAACCCAATCCTCACTGAGGATTGGGTTTCGTTATTTGTGGGGTACCAGAGTGGTGCCCGGCGGCCTGTTGGCTGAAGACCGCGACAAATTGGTCGTGGAGCTGCCTCATTTCAGGGGAATTGACACTTTCATGCTCACCCTTTTGATTCATCAGCTCCACCATATTTTTAACTTCCACATCAGCTTTTTGCTGAGGGGTTAGGTTGGCAAAATTTGCGAGCTGGCTTATGGATGCGGTGGTGTCGTTCCAGGCGTCCTGGGTGGCGTATTGCTGACTCACCAAGAAGCTATTAGACATTGTGACCGCCGACAGGATGGTAAAGACAATCAGATAGGGCCAGAAAGAGGCCCGCAGATTAATTCCCCATTTTATTCGGGATCCCGTTCTCTCATCGATCCGTTGGGCGGCTGCATCCAAACCGTTGTCCAATGCAACTTGTCGGTCTTCATCGGTTACGACCACGTCAAAAAACTTTGAGAATGACAGGATGTAAGGGGGGGGGGCCCACCTCAGTACCTCAGACAGCTTGGCTATGGCAGGAGCCACATGGGGAGAAATCGCGGTAGGAAAATAAATCGCAAAGGGGATCCAAAGCCCAACAAACACGAGGGGCTCGATCCATGATTTGTTTTTTCGCAAGATCTCCCTGAATTTCTCCGTGAATGTCGGGTCGCCCGTGATGACTTCGAAAGTTTTTGCCATTCCATCGTGAAAAAGTGAGAGTTGCAGTCGCTTGCGGATGGTTTCCACTCGAATTTGTTTATAAGCCTGACTTAAGCTTTTGGTCTGCCAAGCGGTTTTGAAGAGGCCTGCGGGCTTGTGAAAAATATCGTAAATCTCCACCAGAAGATTCTCTTGCTCAAACGGTGTCAACTTGAGCTGGGGTACGGTGACGATGGAGCTTCCCACATCGAAAGGGGCCATGCCCACTCCGGCCAAGAGTTTGTGAAGCTTTTGGAGATCTTCCGGCTCCAGGCTCTTGAGTCTCTCAGAAAAACCGAAACCCTCGTAGGCGGCCTTTCGCGATCTGATTTCAATTATGGCCAGAACTTTTTCAGGTGTGCCCAAGGCAAATTTCACATCTTCGTCGGTGATTTTCCCCTTACTCTCGTAATCCTTCAATGCCTGTTGAAACTGGTCCACGTCGAAGGTTGTCGAAAGGTCTTCGAGATCCTCGACACACTCGTCAGCTTCTGCCGGCGGGGCCAGTTGAAGGGGTTCAGCCAAGAGACCGCGGGCGGAAGATTCCTGGACCACGGGCATGGTAATGACCAACGTCACAAGAAGGAATATGAAAATCCGGCGAAGAATCACAAATATGAATCGGATAAAAGGGACTTTTTGTTAAGCCACGGCGACAACACCCCAGACTGGACCAGGGTCTGCTGGCCGAAAATTAATGAGCCACAGCCGCGGCAGATACCTCGCGCCTAGGTTCCCTGATCAAACGAATCCCAAGGAACGCCGCGCGGTAATCGACAAAACCCAGAGTATTGTAGGTGCCCCGGTCCCGACTCGCCGATCGCAGGAGCTGGGCTTCGTTGTTCCACCCTCCGCCACGAAACACACGATCGGTGCCCTGTCCGGGCCCCTTGGGGTCAACGCCTCCCTCTCGGGCGATGGCGTACCAATCGGATACCCACTCCCACACATTCCCATGGGCATCACACAGTCCCCAGGGGTTGGTTCTCACCTTGGTCGTACATACGGGGTGGGTTTGTCGGCCTGAATTATGAGAGTACCAGGCATAATCATCCAATTTTTCTGGATCGTCGCCGAAGAAGTAGTTGGTCTCGTGACCAGCGCGAACCGCGTACTCCCATTCCGCTTCGGTTGGCAGCCGATAGGAGAATTCGGAGACCTGCACGTTGAGCTGCTGCAAGAAGTCCTGTACGTCCTGCCACGAAACGGATTCCACCGGAAGATTAGAGCAAATGAAGTGCCCGTCCTGTTCCAGAGAATCGGCGGCGTTGGGGCAATACTTCTGGTTCGCGAAATGGGATGGGTTTGTCCCCATTACTGAAAACCACTGGAGTTGGGTAACGGGCGCGGTTTGAATTTCAAAGGGATGGGTGATGTGCACTGTGACTTGCGCTTCATTCTGCTGATGACTACTGTCTTCAGCCGAGCTCCCCATGGTGAAGGAGCCGGCGGGAATTGTGACAAAATTCGGGATGGAAACAACAGGCAGATTCTCCCCCATGAGAAGGTGATAAAGGGTCCTCTCCGAGACCCGTGAATTAATATAGTGAAAAGTGGGAGTGTCAGTCTCCCCGACTTCGGAGGCCATTTGCGCCATCGGCGACGGCTCGGGCACTTTTCCGTAATGATTGAGTTGAGCCGTGATCACTTTCAGAATCGAAACGTATGTTCCGGCGACGGTCAAATTGCATGCGGTATCCGCCTGAAGGGACTTGCAATAAAATTTGATAAAATCCTGAATCTTAGTTTGCACGGCTTTCAATTGTTCCGGCGATCGGGGCAAAACTCTGGAGTCCATCGCCGAAAGTTGGTTAGGCAGGAGCTTCTTCTCAATGAACCCGTGTTCCCGCAAGCCGTTGATTAAGTGATCATTCAGCTGCGAATCCGGAATGACCGTTACTTGAGATCCCGGTAGCAATCTGCAGTCTTCCGGCTTATCAATAATAGCCAGAACATCGCATTGCTTCAGAATGATTTCATTGCCAACTCGATTGAGCAGCAAAACAGCTCCATCCGGACCGACAACGGTAGCGGAAATATTTCGGGATGAAACAGCGGCGATATTTCTAATCTTTTCTATGTGGCTGTTGGGCATTCGCCCGGTAGCGCAACCACCAAATGGGATCAGAATAAATGCGACCAAAAGAAAGTTTTTTAACATGCTCACCACCAAACTCCGAAATCAATTCCCATGATTGAGGTACCGTTTTACCAAGCCCCGAATCTCATCCAAAAATTTCGGATCGTTTAAATATTCGGCGCGATCGAGGACACACGCCTGCTTTAAACCATCAATCATATTGACCAAGACAAATGCAGTCATGGCAGGATCGGTGAGATGAAACTCTTCGCGGTTAGCCTCAAGCAAAAGGGCCAACTGCTCCTCGGTTTGACGGCGAAAAGCAACAACGGCCTTGAGTCGTTCCACTCCGGGCACTTGCTCCAGGATGGCCCGATCCAGTTTGTAATTAGCGGCATGCATTTGCACATGGGTAGCGGCCATCTCGCCAATAATTTCGGCCACGGGGCGATCGCCGATTTCCAGCATTCGGTTCATTTGAACTTTTGAGACATCCTCCAAATGTTGATCGATCAGCGCGGCGACCAAGGCTTCTTTGGACGGAAAGTACTGATAGACCGAAGCAATACTGACGCCCGCCTTTTCGGCGACCTTATTGGTAGTGCAGCGGTCGTATCCGTCGTCCACTAAAATGTAAGTAGTCGCCTCGAGAATGGCTTCTACGGTATTTTTCGAGCGAGCCTGTTTTGCTTGCTTTCTTGGATTTGTGCCGGGTTTTCGCGCCATCACTGGCCCTTTCTTGGAATGTGAGTATCGCTGATAAGCAGTGTGCAGTAAGTTTGGCCAAAACGAACGATATTTCAAGGAGTTTGTCGATGAAAATTATCAAGGTTCAGTTTCTGGTTTTCTCCAGTGCCGTCTTGCTGTCGCTGGTCGGATGCAAACAGGGAGGCTACGCCGTTGGCGTTGGTCCGGGTATTACCCCCGAAATGCGCGACAAACTTCAAAGAGAAACGGTTCGTCCTCCGATCGATTCAAATGCCAAGTTCGTTGACAGCGTGGTGGAGGCCGATGTGCCCGTCCCACGTCAAGATTACACCCGCATATCCGCTCAACTTAAACTTGAAGAAGTTCTCGTGGGCTCGAAAAATATTCCCAGGGTCGTTCGAACTGAACCTCTAACCGAATCTTGGGATGCTCCCGGTTCCCGACGCCGAGTGGTGCTCGCCGACGGAAATACCGCATTGGAGGAGTTGATCGAAGATCACAGACCCGAGCTGTATCAATACGAAGTGTGGAATTTCACAGCGAAGGCCGGAAGGTTTGTAGCTTACGCCGTAGGACAGTTTGAAACCACAGGTGATGAACACTCGACCCACGTTCGTTGGACCTACAGGTTTCGTCCGAGAGGATGGCCGTCAGTTCTGTTCATCGAGCCCTTTGTGCGTGGCGAGTATCATCAATTCATGTCCAACGGCATGGATGCAATTCGAAAAAAAGTGGTCGAAGAATGGCAGAGTGAAGGACCAAAGATTGATTGAGCGGTTTTGTTTAGTTCCACTTGTTTTGGAGGCTTCATGCGATTGTCAGGAAACACGATTCTTATCACCGGCGGGACAAGCGGTATCGGACTGGAGTTGGCGTATAAACTGGATGGACTCGGCAATCAGGTCATAATCACGGGCCGCGACCCGGCCAAACTGAAAAAAGCGCAAGCACGGGTCCCTAAAGCGCAGGCGATATCAAGCGACGTAGCCAAACCCGACGAGATCGTAAATCTCTTCGAGCGCATCACGAAAGATTTTCCGGAAACAAATATTCTGATTAACAACGCGGGCATCTTGCGTGAAATCAACCTCCACGACCACTCCATGGGATTGACCGATTTGACGAGGGAAATAGAAACCAACCTGAACGGCCCCATTCGTATGATCCACCAGTTTCTGCCCCACTTAAAAACCAAGGTGAACGCGGCCGTCATCAACGTGACTTCGGGTCTGGCCTTCGTGCCGCTCCCCTCGGCTCCCATTTACAGCACGACCAAGGCAGCCCTTCATTCTTATACCCGCTCTCTTCGCGTTCAATTGAAGAACACCCGCGTGAAAGTGTTCGAGCTCGCGCCGCCTTCGACCGAAACGCCGATGCTGATCCAAACCGCTGAAGACACTTCCGTAATTAAGGTGGAGGACATGGTAGCCGTCGCTCTCAAAGGTTTCGCAAGAGATCGATTCGAAATCCGCCCGGGCCAGGCCAATCTGGCCAAGATAATGAACCGCCTGGCGCCCGAATTGGTTCTCAAATACCTCAGCAGCCCCGTTGACCGTATGCTTGAAGCAATGAACTCTTAGGTCTACCGATAGTCGCAAGTGGCCTGAGCTGTCCCACTGCAGAAAAAAGGTTGATTCCCATCTGGAACACATGACTCTGCAATATCTGTCAGCGAAACGACGCCGGAAGAAATACAAGTATCAGCAGCTACCGTTTTAAGTTTGTTTCTAATCTCAGCCAGGCCTTCTTCTTGTGTGTTGGAAGTCCAGCCAGCCCACACTGGAAATACAAAATGATTACTTAGACAGTTAAACTTCGCCGAATAGCAGAGCGCATCTGACGCGTAGGTTTCCCGCTCAAATTGCCTGGAGGTTCCAGGAACTTCAGCAACGGCTCCGTAACAGAGGGGAGTCGCGACAGCGGCGGCACTCGATTGTAACTCAGCAATAGAAGGGAGTGTCACGGACACCAATTCAACACAGCCCGTAGCACTGACAACCCTTGGATTTTGCGCCCCAAAAACTGACCCGCCAGTTAGTAAAAATATTGCGCCCAAAACTAAGGTATATTTATTCACAAAGACCTCCATTTGACCTACATCGACATGCCCATCACGGGAAAAAGTGTTCGACGCTATAATGCGCCTGCCCAGTAAGAAATAACAGATACAGTTTAGTGTACTAATGACCAGTACAGTTCAAAGACCGGGGGACGACATGTTCCGAGGTCACTGGGTCTTCCAGGTTTGAATATTCCGCAGCATAAAGCCGCCAAAATAAAGAACAATTCCCAGGAGCAGCAAACAAACTATCCTCAAAACAGGGTTAGCAGAAGACACATCAACGAGTAGAACCTTAAAGGCGGAGACTCCTAATACAAAAAGAGAGGACTGGGCCAATATGCGATCAGACTTAAACTTGGCCCAGGATAAAACAGCTAGCGCGAAAATACCCCAGAAAAGCGAAACAACAAATTGGGCGTAAGAAAACAAGTTCAGGTTTCGAGAAAAGATTTCTGCAAATCTATAGAGTGCCGTGAGAGCCTGAATATCCGCCAAAATCAATATTCCTGAAAACAAATCTCCCGAAGAAAACTTTCTGGCCCCACGGCCCCTGGCATAAAGAGTAAGAAATAGAATGGAGTAAATTAGCCCTAAAAGCGCCCACTCTCCCAAAGGATGTGAGCCATCACCAAGAATAATTTTTAAAAATTCAATTCCGATAACGGCTAGAACACAGAGCCCGGGAATAAAATTCCTTTCTATTAAATCCAGGTGCCGCAATAACCACGGAAGGGCCAACAAAAGCGCGACACCAAACCAAGGGAGGACCGAAGAAGGCAGAATATTAAGATAAAAGGAATGAAACAAAACAACAGCTACGAAACTGCTAACCATCGCCCCACTATTTAAACTGGTTTGGAGGGCACTCTTGGACAAGAAGTAAATCCCATACACCAAGCCCGCAAAACCCATCGAAACCCAAGGCGCCAAAGACGGCACAAGGCGTGAAAGGTAACTGTATTCTAGACCGTAGAAAAATAATAAAAAGGGAAAACAAATCCACGCTTCATCCTTCGTCAGCGGTTGGCGGTTCTTTACAGAATAAATACCTATTCCGGTAGCGAAAACACAGAACTGGATAGCTTGAAAGACCGCTATCCGCGACAAGTCAGAATTATTGTCCATGGCTGCGAATACAAGAAGTGCAATATACCCGTTAACAATCAAGATGAGGCGACTTCTCGCAAGAATGGCAAATACAGAAAAAATGACGTCCCAAATGATAAAGAATGACGCCAGCTCGACTAAATCAGCCCTGAACGTTGGGAGGAGCAAAGGAACCAAATAGGTCCCCAATATGGCGGTCAGGGTATAAAATTCTTGTCGAAGTTTACCAAATAGATAAAGGGACAAACATGAAACCCCTCCAGCAAGAAAAATCGTTTCGTGCAGGGTATAGATTTTATAAAACATCCCTCCGCCATAAACAGAGAGAAATAAAATAACAATCCCAGCTCCCGGCAGAAAACTGAAATACCGTGCATCGTAGTCACGAAATTTTAATCCTGTGCCTATCAGCGCGAAGCCAAATAAAGTAGCCATAGCCATCTGACGCTCTGGAGTGAGCCATCCAGCATCAATGGCGAGTTTGATCAAAAAACTTGCGGCAAGGACGAAACAACAAACGCCAACGACAGCAAGAAATTGACTGGTGGCGCTCGGACCACTGGCAGAAACAATTGGAATAGTGACTGCCGGTCTCGGTGGATGGCTTAACTGCGGTTTCTGAGAGGTCGGCGGCGTCGCGATTTTATTCTGAATCTGAGACTGGGGTACTTGATGAGATGGCGCCTCAGGCTCTTTGGGTGTCCGGGAGATTTCGGAATTTAAACGATCTTCAATGAAGCTAAGGCGAATTGACATAGTACGTACTTCATCGCGGAGTGACGCTAAAAGTTGATTGTCCATGGAAAAATGTTACAGACCATCAAAAGGATTTACAATATATTATACACTGTAACGACATGCCTGAGCAACGAGAGCCTGCAGTCTAGACTTCAAGTTCTTACCTAGAAAGGTTCCAATCTCTTCTTTCAATCGATCCTGAATTTTCTCTCGGTCAAACCCCACCGGATCAATTGCCCGCGGCAGATTCTTCATCACATCTAATGCCGACGCAGTCGCCAAGCTTCAAGTGTCTCAACCACTCCGCCTAACGCGCAAGTGCGTACGCGTAGATTCCTACCCTCATTGGGCTGTGACAGTTACGTAGAGGGTGTTAGTGATACAGGTTTGTCCCGTGGTCTGGTCGGTGACCACGATGGACCGGTTGTAAGGCGTCGCGGAGACAGCAACTTGTTGGAAGGGGCCGTCGATACCACCGGTGTTGTTGGAAAGCAGTTGAGAAGCGGGCACGTCGGTGTAACCGGTGATGGGTCCCTTGGCATCGGTCACGGTCATGGTCAGAGTGTCGGTCACGGCGGCATTGGTGGTGATTTGCCAGCTGGCATTGGTGCCCACCGAGACGCTGAGGTTTCCCATTTGATAATTGAGGGCGAAAGTGCAAACCAGTCCGTTCTGTTGTACGGAGCTGGAAGCCGATCCTGGAATATTGATGGGGATGGTCGCCTGCATATTAGACGAGCCCACGCTGTACGAAATGGTGACGTTGCAGCCTGGTTGTTGCTGCGCGGGTAAGGTGAAGCTGGCGTTGATCTGGGTGGGTGACACAACAACGTAAGTGCCCTGGGTGGTACTAAAGGCAGCGCAGGAGCTGGACACCGCCAGGTTGGTGGCCCCCGTGGCTGTTAGATTAGCCCCGAAGAGGCTAATGTAAGCCAGGCCGCTTCCGCTGTCGATACCGTCATAAACTCCCATGGTGATGTCGGGCGCGGAGTAAGTTTGGGAGTTGTCTTGGGCGCCCCCTGCGGAGCTGCCTGAGCCTTTATTACATCCCGTGGACGATGAGGCCAGGATGATAAAGCCCGTGATTACTGATAAACGCATTATATTTGTGATGGATAGAACTCTAATCGCTTTCATATAAACCCCCTGCTGTTCTATTAAAATTGCAGTGTACATGCCAGAAATCCACGGCTTAGCCCCCCTGGTAAAATCCGCCATTACGGGCCGAAAGAGTTTGTGTTCAAATTGTACACAGCCGGGGAGCTGGGAGGCTCTCCGTGTCCAAGGTTTAGGCGATCGCTCAATATCCGGCCTATGCCTTGCTAAAGAGAAACCCCAAGGAGCTAATAAGCCTCAAGCCAGGAGGTAAGCAGGAAAGTTACTATTGCAGGTACTTACCTAAAAATTTCTCCATCGCGGAATAAAAATCAAAACGGTTCTCCTCATTGTGAAATCCGTGGCCCTCATTTTCTTTAACCATGTACTCGACCGCGATCCCTCGCTTTTTTAAAGAATCAACGATTTGATTGGACTCATTGATGTTTACCCGCGGATCGTGGGCTCCCTGAGCGACAAAAAGCGGAGTTTTAATTTGATCCACGTGAAAAACCGGGGACTCTGCTTTCATCGCATCAGTATCCTTCGCCGGATCGCCCACCATGGCATACATTTTCGTTAGTTCCGTTTTCCAGTAAGGCGGAATGGTTTTCATAAAAGTAAGAAGATTTGATACGCCCACATAGTCCACAGCGCACGCATAAAGGTCTGGCGTAAATGTAATTCCGGCTAAGGTCGCGTACCCCCCGTAACTTCCGCCGTAAATGCAAACACGTTTGGGGTCGGCGATGCCTTTTGAAATGAGCCACTGGACGCCGTCGGTGATGTCATCCTGCATTTTTCTCCCCCACTGCTTAAAGGACTTAACGAAAAACTTCCGCCCATAGCCGGTGGACCCACGGTAGTTCATTTGCAAAACCGCGTATCCGCGATTCGCCAAAAATTGTACTTCGGGATTAAATCCCCATTCATCCCGTGCCCACGGGCCACCGTGAGGATTTACGACGACCGAAAGATTTTTTTCCTCTGCTCCGACGGGCAAAGTTAAGTAACCGTGAATCGTCAGGCCATCCCGGGATTTGTATTCAACGGGTTTCATCGGTGAGAGCTTTTTTGGATCAAGCCATGGGGAAACATCGGTGAGAAAGGTGAGGCGGTTTTTCGTCGCATCATACAAATAATAAAGCCCTCGAGTCTTGTCGCTTGTTGCGATAACTGTAAACAGGTCTTCATTCTTGTTGTAGCCGGTATAGCCGATCTCATAATCGGGTAAATATGTTTTCAACGTTTCAAAACGATCTTTAGAGACCTTGTCAAAAAATTTGTACTCGGTTTTCCAGGTCGTATAAGCCGCGGCTGTTATGACTTTCCTCTTTTTCGAATAACTTAAATTGTCAACGTCAACGTCAGGCCGGCTGAAGAGGACCTGTATTTCTTTGCCTGTTTCTGGATTGACTTCGACGATAGCGCTCTTGTCCCGCCCCAAGTTGGATGAGGCGTAAAGATATTTATTGTCGAAGGTGAAAAAAAGAGGATCAAAACTGCTCTTGTAATCAAATTCTAGAATTTTTTTGAAAGGATCTTTTTCGGATTTGCGGGTGTAAATTCTCGTCAAGAGACCGTCACTTTCTACGGCTACACGGATTTCGCCGTTATGATCGGTCCCCCAACTTTCATACTTTCCGGGATTCTCGGCCGCAAGTTTCAGTTCACCAGTCTTTACGTTGAGCCTGTAGGCGTCAAAAAGTTCGGCGTTACGCTTGTTCATCTGAATCAGGACGTCGGTGTCACTCACGTCCTCAAGGTCGTCTATGATTTCCGTCCGCACCTTTTCAAAGGGCGTCAGGTCCTTTTCAGCCCCCGTCTTGATGTCGACGGCAAAGATATGAAAATTCTCATCCCCATTGAAGTCACGGGAATAAAGAATGGTGTCATTACCTTTCCAAAAATATCCCGCGACGTCCCGGTCGCTTACAGAGGTGATCTTTTTTGGTGCGCCCACGGGCAATCGGGCGGCTGACAATTCCTGCACAAAAACGTTCATGCGCTCTTTCCACGGCTTCATAAGGGACAAATGCATTCCGTCGGGGGAAACTTGAAAACGGCCCTCTTGTGGATTTTTAAAAAAATCCCGCAGGGGGATCCGATTGTCTTTACGTGCTGGTGACTTTTCAGAATTATCCGAATGTGCCGCCGCCGCACCAAGTAGTGCTATTAGCGTCAAGACAATTAATGCCGGGCCATTCCAAAAAAAATGTCTCATGGAACTTTTCTCCTTGGATTTACAATGGGATTTAATCGTACGCTCAATGGGTCCGGCGCTCAAGATGCAAATAATTTGCAGTTGTTTTTTCCTCTCAAAAGGGGTGGATAAAAATTGAAGATGGATATTCGTCTAGCTGCAATCTTATTTTTGTTCGTTGCTCCCCAAGGGGCTTTTGCCGCGACTTCGAACTGTTTCTTCGTCCACGCAAAATTTAACTATCAAACTGACAGCCTTAAAGTAGTTTCAAGCAAGGACACACTTTTGCGTGAGGAGGTCTGGGAAGCTCTTTCTAAACCGCAGAACGGCGTTGTTCTCTTGGGCCACGTGAGAAAGGAAAGCGACAGGTCTTATGTTGTGGAGACTCTTGTGATCGACTCAGGAACTGAGGGCACCATAGTCGCCCGGCCTAAACTCATTGTAAAAGACAACCTTTCGGCAAATATAGGCTCTGACGATGACGACAAGACCACTGGCATAAGCGTGAAAGTCCAAAGCCGGCCCTGTGTGACGGCCAAATAACTCAGTAGGCCATAAGGCCCTCCGACGAAATGCAAACTGTTTGCATTTCAAAATATTCCATAGTACTTGGTGCCTATCAGACGCGTATCGGAGGTAAAAAATGAGTAAAAAAGAAGAAGGGCATCACGTTCACGGTAACCATTCCCACCAACATGGCCCGGGTTGTGGACACACCAAACTAAATCACAGCGGACATACTGATTATTTGCACGATGGGCACATTCATAATCTTCATGAAGGCCACGTAGATGAACATAAACTTGAGGTAAACTCAAAAAATCCCGATGATTGCACTCCCAGGCACTCTTGCGAGGGCCATGAAAAGGGCCATATTCACGGCCCATCTTGCGGGCATGAAGCGATTCCCCACGGAGATCACGTGGACTATCTTGTGCAAGGACACTTGCACCGAAATCACGAAGGGCACTGTGACGATCATGGCCCCGTGACAACTTCCCACTAGTTTTTAGCCACGCTCATATTTAGGCCAGCTTCCATCGGCTCCTAAAAAGATGCGAAGAATTTGTCCCGCTGTCTGGCCCAACCTATATAGTCGTCCATGCCTATGGACAGGAGATGGGCACCCAACAGGAAAGATTCTTGGCTGTTCTTCCCATACCTCTTCTCGACTTCGCTTCGAAGTATGTCTTTAGTGTGAGGATGGGCCAGTTCATATTTCGCGAATCTTGGTTTGAGGTGGTTGACGATGTGGTAGTAATACCAAGAGAGCAAGACCCTGAGTTTCAATTGATCTAGCGCCTCTTTTTCCAACTGCAGCTCACGGCCATTTACGGTCAAGGGGGTGTCGCAGAAACTAACGTGTGGGAAGTTTCGCCTTAGATAAGATAAGAGGTGATCTTTTGATCCGTCCCTGAAAAGATAATTCAGATCATTGCCCTGAACCCTCAGCTTCGTTCCTTCTTGGGTAAAGGTAAGGTTCTGTTCAATGGGCAAAGGTTCAGAACTTCCCTTGAAAAATAAAGATTTCACCTTGCCAAACATATTTTTTAACATCTTAGACGGTCCATACTTGAGCTGACTTATTCAATTGTTCTTACCCTATCCTCAATCCGGATCCTGGTCATATTTCTTAACACTGACAATGGGCGTGTTCCTCGGCGCCTTAGAAATGGGTTTGCCATTTAAAAAAGCTTGATCATAAGGCACGCGGTAGTATTTGGCTCGAAGCACTCCAAGAAAAAAAGTGCCAGATCCTTTCACCTTAACCAATTCACGGTCGAATTTGGCTGAAGCGGGGAGATAGACATACTTGATAAACGGAGATTCAATGGGCACAGCGTTTCTATCAAAGAACCCCCAAGTACCTTTCTCGCCTCGGTCTCGCGGAGACTTTCCTTTTTTCGGAGGCCCTGATTGGGACAAACCGAATTCACCATCTTGATGTTGAGTGAGAAATCCCGGTAACTCATATTCAATAATGTATCCCCCCAAGGGAAGATCGACGGGGTGTCCGTCAAAGTCGTCGGTATCATACTTAGCTGTGCCCTGGGAGTTTGCATAGCCGGCCGGATCGACCATTTGAGTGGCGAACCAAACCTGTCCATCAGTTCGTTTTTTGTAACCCGGCTTATATTTCAAAAATGAACCCTGGAAGCCCCGGTAAGCAGTAACGGCTTTTCCCCTGCTTTTGGCGGCTTTGATTGCTTCCAGCATCTCTGGAACACCACGTATGATGTTTTGGGCCACCTCCGATGAGTAGCCATTAGCAAGCAGATATGAAAGATCTGTAGGCGAGAGTTTTCGGAGAAGAACATCACATTTTGGGTGGGATGATTCAGCCCCATGGCCGCTAAGTGCAAAGAAAAAAAGACAGAAGAATAAGACTCCACTTTTGCGGAACAAATTTATTTGATCCATTATGTTCCCAACAAAAGCAAAGGATATGCCGATCAGACCTGGCCGGTCAGACCTGGATTAAGTCATTCAGAGACCGAAAGCGCCGCTCATACCATCGACAGCCATGACATTTTTTCATGTGATCTTCCGTGAAGGCAGAAAAGGGAATACGCCAATTTTGATCACTCACTGATGGAGAGGAACTCCAAGAAAACGGTCTTGACTTGCAGTAACTAAGTCCAGGCAGCCACTACTCGCCTGGATTTTAATGACGATCTCTTATAACATCACTATCAAGAAAGTGAGTTGAACGTGGCTCGTAGCCATTATTTTTCCACCGAGACGCCTCCGTTAAAAACTCTACCTGCCGCCGCCCTCCGAATAGTTTTGAAGGAAGGTTACGGTTATGAAAGTCTTTGGGCCGACATCCTGGCTGGGCTCGTGGTGGGAGTGGTCGCCCTACCACTTTCCATGGCTCTAGCCATCGGCGTTGGCGTGCCACCTCAATATGGACTTTACACTTCCGTAATCGCGGGCCTTATTGTCCCCATTTTAGGAGGGTCAAGATTTCAAATAACCGGCCCCACAGCAGCCTTCATTGTAATCCTAGCACCGATATTTCTAAAGTTTGGTTTAGGAGGACTGCTTTTCTCAGGATTTCTCGCCGGTTTCATTCTTTTCGTGATGGGGCTAGGTCGCCTAGGAAAATTAATCCAGTTCATTCCTCATCCCGTCACCGTTGGCTTTACGGCAGGAATCGGAACGGTGATCGCAGTTCTTCAACTCAAAGACATTCTGGGTCTTCAACTGGAGAAAACTCCAGAACACTTCATAGATCGAGTCATCGCCATGATCCGGGCGGGGCATACTTTAAGTTTTTCGGAATTGGCAATGGGACTTGCGACGCTTTTCTTGCTTATTTTTGTACCAAAGATTACAAAAAAAATTCCGGCACCGCTCATTGCTTTGTCGCTGGTGGCCGTAGGCGTCTTTGTCATTCAAAAATTTTTTCCTTTATTTCACGTGGCTACCATCGGGTCTCAATTCCACACCACTGTTTTCGGAAAGACCTTTCCGGGTATCCCCCAACTGCTGCCTCAATTCGCGCCTCCTTGGAGTCTTTCGAGCGTGGGTGGAAAATCTATTCCCGTCACTCTTGACACCCTCCGAACTCTTTTCCCCTCAGCCTTCGCCATCGCCATGTTGGGAGCCATCGAGTCCCTTTTGTCGGCGGTGGTAGCCGACGGGATGGCGGGCACAAGGCATGATCCCGATGCGGAACTCATTGCATTGGGAGTGGGAAATATGATTTGCCCTTTTTTTGGCGGAATCGCTGCTACGGGGGCCATCGCAAGGACCGCGACCAACATCCGCTACGGCGGACGCTCCCCCGTCTCCGCCGTTGTCCACTCTTTCGTCATTCTAGCCGCTATTCTGCTTATAGCTCCCATTCTCTCTTACTTGCCCATGGCGAGTCTTGCGGCCCTTTTACTTATTGTCGCCTGGAACATGAGCGACGTGAAACACTTCATTCAAATCGTGAAAATTGCCCCCAAAAGCGACGTCATGGTTCTACTGACTTGTTATTCACTGACGGTGGTATTCGATATGGTAATCGCCGTGTCGGTGGGCATTGTCTTAGCTTCGCTACTGTTTATGCAAAGAATGGCATCCGCAGCTTCGGCAGCTCTTGTCTCGGAAGAACATCCTTCCTTGAAAGTAAAACTCCCTCCCGGAGTGATCCTTTATGAGGTTGCAGGTCCCCTTTTCTTTGGCGCCGCCGACAAAGCTATGGATACTTTGAGAACCATTGGTAGCCAAACCAAGGCCATTATTTTTTATATGCGAGGGGTTCCCATCATGGACGAAACGGGGCTAGTGGCCTTTCGGGGTGCCCTGAGCCGGTTGGAACGCCAAGGGATTCTGGTCGCCATCACGGAACTTCAAAAACAACCCCACTCAGTCTTGAAAAAAGCCAATATAGACGAGCGGCCCGGAAAGCTCGTATTTTGCCAAACAGTTCAAAGTGCCATCAATGTTGTGCAGGCCCATCTCACTTCTCATTGAAATAGTGTTTTGGGACTTTTTCGCCCCCTGGCATTGAGCTGATTTGTCACAACGCTTAAAATCAAGGCCCGGCGCGAAAAATCTAAACGCACTTCACGTTGGCACGTTAACTGCTTTTAATTCAAACAATCAGCGACGCCCCTTAGTTCTACACTAACTTTGAGGCAAGGAGTGTTTATATGAATGGTCATTGGTACGTTCTGGCGAGCCAACTGAAGGCAAAAGTCTTTACACAAAATAGAGACGATAAAAAACTAAAGCTACTTAAGACGTTGGACAATCCTCTTGGCAGAGAAAGAAGTCGCAACCTTCATCGGAAAAAACCTGGCATCGGCATCAAATCCTTTTCATACGGAGGCGGTTTTCACAACATTGAAGCGGGAGGACTCAGCCCCCATGAGCAGGCTGCCGTTCAATTTTCAAGAAAGATCGCTCAGTATCTTGAGCGAACTGGCGGAAAAAAGGATTTTACTTCTTTGACCGTAGCTGCCGAGCCTCATTTTCTTGGAAAACTCAAAACCGCGATGAAATCCGAAATAAAGAAAAAAGTTACCGATTGGATAGAAAAAGACTTTCAAAAATTACCTGATCATAAACTTTCATCTGTATTGAAACTCGCGAAAGAAGTGAGGCCAGCGATGCGATAAACATGTAGGACGAGATATAAAATGAAACAACTCAGGTGTAAAAATCTAGACCTGAATCACTAAAGCGTCTTTAATGATCCTATGAAACACTCACTCACCGTTGGACGGCAATTGTCGTTTGAAACGAAACTCGAGAACTGGGCCGAAGGAATGGACTATTGCGCTGTTCCGGTCCCAGCAAAAATCACCAAGGCCCTGGGAACGAAAGGCCCCGTCCTGGTCATGGCCCGGGTGAATAACTCAGAACCTTTTAAGGTGAGCCTGTTTCCCATCGGCGGTGGGCAACACTATATCCGCATCAAAGCCAAGGTTCGCAAAGAAACAAAAACCAAAACTGGTGATCGGGTACGCGTGCGAATCACTGTCCTCGATCGGGCCGACGTCACTTACCCCAAAGACCTGCTCAACGCCCTGCGGGCGGAAAGTGCCACTGAGGACTTCAAATCCCTACCTCCTGGCGAACAGAATTTTATTCTCCGGCGCATTGACGACGCGGCCAAACCCGAAACCCGCGAAAAAAGGATTCAAGAAGCCATCGCGGCCGCCCACCGCAGGAGAGAAAAGCGCGCAGATCGAACCAAGTGACCCGGCTCCTTAAGGAAATGCTAAGTATTCTGTTAAAGAGAAAAAACGATTTTATCAGATCGCCTACGCTTGGTCGGTTGCGCGAATTTTTAGGCGCTGGGACGGGAAACTTTGAAGGAAGAAAAGGCTTATTTGGAAATACCAACAGAACCAAAAGTGAGATTGAATATGCCTTTGCCGGGGGCTTGGATAAAATCTGTTTGTTTCAGGGATTTTAGATCCAGCGTTCGTATGCAGTTGCACTGCTGCTGTTCTGTCCAGTAAAGCTCGGGGCCTCCAGATGTCCCATAAGGAACGAAAGCAACACCGATGGGGTTACTTGTCGCATTTTGATCTGGACTACTCAGTATCGATAAGACTCGACTGTTCAAATCGAAGCTAAAGACACCTTGATTTTTTGCGGCAAAATAGAGTGTTTTAGACTCATCGTCAATGGCGAGACCTCTCTTGTATCCAGGGAACTTCAGGATTAGTTCGCGTTGATCCCCTTGAGAGTTAGTCTTGAAAAGACCACTTCCAGAAGCATTATCCGAGAGGTAATACATATTGCCTGACTTATCTAAGACTACTCCGCCAAATCCGAATTCAGACCCGGTCACAAAATCATTCCTCAGCATCCGAACATTTTTTCCATCAAGGTCAGATGAATAGAGCCAGGAATTATCGGTCCATACAAGTCTGTTTCTTGGCGAGTCTACAAAGAGGTAATGAGCCCGCCCAGGTATGCCCGCACGGCTATACTGGAGAATAGTAGTCGCCCCGTCTCCGTCGTAGTTTCCGGTCAGGATCCTACCCTCGAGTATCCGTGACCAGAAGAGGCGGCCCGCTTTGAATGCGACTGCTACATCGCCACCCTGATCCTGTTTGACAATCGTCACCGCCTTATTGTCCAACTGCACGCGGCCGATGAAGTTGAGGGCGTTGTCGGACCAGAATAGGAAAGAGCGCTCTGCCCCGTATGACATTGGCGACAAGAGATAGACTTGAGCCAAAAGAACTAGAAACCCGCTCCGCATGTTCATTTAGAACAACTCACCCTCCCGTTAACACAAATGCCCGAAGCCACTGAGTTGCAACGTATTCATTAGAAACGAAAATTATTTTTTGCGCAAATCCATTAAATCTTTTATGTCTAATCCAGATTTTAATATTGATGAGGGCAGGCCTAAGGCCTACAGGTAAGAAGTGTGTAAACTCAAAATGAATTTTCATTTATTCAATAGGCGGCTGACCGATTGACTTACAGTTGTCGATAAATCAAACGATCCATAGACAATTTTGACAGTGAAAGTCCTTTACACTTTTCCCACAAACTTAAGGTATAATTTAACTTAGTGGGACGTTAATCCGCTCAGGCAGCTGTTCGGCAGGCAGCTGCTTTGTGAAAATTAGGGTTAGGAGTTCCATATGGAAGCGTACAAAAAGATCTTATTCTTTTTAACCTTCCTTCTTTTGACGATTTTCGGCATCAGTAATTGCTCCAAAGATAATTTCAGCGCCGTATCCAATCAGAACTCAGGAGGCGATAATGCCGCAGGCGGCGGAGCGACGACCACCACGGGAGGCGGGACCTGTAGCCTCTCCCAGGTTCTAGTCCCCATCAATGTGATATTCGTCGTGGACCGCTCGGGATCCAACGCCATTGAGTCTCAGGACGAAGGAACGGAGCAATGCACGAATCCCAACCTAACCGGCTGCGCACCGCCAACCGATCCCACTCTGACGTTCCGTGGCGGTTCCATCCAAGCTTTTTTCAACGCCAATCAGGCCAATACCAACTTCTCGTGGGGCTTTCTGGTTTTCTCCGGACAAAGTGCAACCTCCTATATTCAAAATGGCACTCAAGCTGCCTTCGGCAATGCCACCCAAATGCAAAATGCCATCACAACTTTCTATGCCGATACCGATCAAGACGCCACCCCTTACCTGGCTGCATTAAACTCCGCTCAGGACGCCATTTCCAATGACCCGGGACTCTATCTTGCGGGTAACCAAGCGCCCCTTTATGAAATTATTTTTATTTCCGACGGCTACCCCACTGACGCCCTCAGCAGCGAAAACCCCGTCACCGTGGATCTGACCGAAATCAAAAACGCCATCACCAATATTTCAAACTTGGCTCCGGGCCGGATTTTTCTGAGCGCCGTTTATTATGGAACCATCGACGATCCTAACGCCGCCAACACTTTGCAAAACATGGCCACCACGGGCGGCGGGCAATTCGTCAACGCCGACACCGGCAGCAGCACCAGCTCCATTTCCATTGACGATCTTATCACCGTTCCCATCGGCGACTGCCCATGAACCGCGCCATGTCGGAGTCCGCTCCCCGCGCCAGACATAGACCGAGAAAACAATCCCGTCCGGTTCAGTATGACGTTTGCTTTGAGCGTTGCCCCCGCTTATGACCGGCCGGGAGTTTCTGGCGCTCTTGAGGGTCTGCCGCCAAGTGAAGAGCGGAGTCGAACTTCTCTGAAATGAAGTGGCACCCTGTCAGTAGGGTTAGTTGGCCACGCAGCGCACTGACAATTCTTGCTCGCGGCTACGGTAACTGAGGAGCGTACTGCTATCGCTAACTTTTCCGTCGTAGTTCCGCGCGCCCGTCGGAACGTTGGGATTGGGCGATGCTGACCAAAAATCATGGCCCATGTTGGGAAGGACTGCACGAAGCCCATCTTTAACCGCATCGTCCCATGCCTCGATCGTCGGAACCGCAAAGTCCTTTCCGGTGATCCCGGCGTCCGCTCGCTTTCCTTCGCCCGAAACGCACGCCTTCTGGGCCACTACTTTTCCATTTAGAGCCATTTCGACAGCGTTGTAATGACTGTAGGAACTATCCAGGGTGTCTCCCCAGAGTGTGAGCGTCTTGGTATCTTGCCAAACTTCATAGTATTTTCCCGTCGACCGATCCCGCTTTCGGGCAACAAGCTTCCACATCACCCCGTTGGATGTCTTCGTGCTCTCCTTCCCGAGACGATTCAGGCAGTCATTCATCCGGGCACCCAGTCCTCCCGGCACGTCGGCAAGCGCAACGGAAACCCATAGATTCATGAGCCAGGTGCTTCTTCGGGGCTCCACGGCCGGTGGCCCGGCTGGCCCCTGGTCGGGAGTGGCATTCAAAAGATCATCAGTCCCGCATTCCGACCGGCTCGCGTCGAATTGCTTAAGGAACCCAAACATTTCCTGGTCACCCTCTCGTGTGGAATTGACCGAAGTGATAGCCGATGGCGCAATTCTCTTGTCCACCAGGCTCTGGACCAGCTTGTTCAAATTCTGAAGGGGCGCTCCGTTCTTTTCAGGTCCATCCCGGTTGGCTAAAACCTCGTGGAGAAGCTTCTGAACCTGCGCCTTGCCCGGACTAGATTTCGAATCATCCCCATACCCCTGAATGAACGCTTTAATCTGATCCAGTCTGGCATCTGATTCGTCGGTGTCCACAACCGAGAATTCCGAAAGCAGCGCGCGTTTGAACGAAGCCACCGGAACTCGGTTCGCCTGGCCGACCGTCGCGCAAGCCTGTGGCGTGCTGATGACCGCGGTGTTCAGGCCACAGTTCTTCACGACAATGTCATTTCCGTCCCTATAATACATCAGCACTTCACCTTCCGCGCCGACCGCCGTGAGCGCGAGCAGCGAAACCATGAGCGAAAGCATGAGTAGTCTGAATTTGGAATTCATATCATTCCCCATTTTGGCTGACGGTGTTCCGTCCGATTCAGTGTGGATGCTAAGCCCTCCACCATGAAATTGTACTGGTAAGGGCCCCCGGAAACAAGGATTGTTGGTCAATACAAGCTAACTTGCGTGAGGCAGTGTCAAAGACCCCGCTCTTGGAACCATTTTGGCGCAACAAAGAAACGGAAATTGAGGGCAGTCATGGTAGCTAATGACAGTAAAAGAAAAGCGGCGTTCGCACCGCTGTTTCTCAGAATTAGTTTTTCGTTTTTATTTCACGCTCTAGGTCTGAGCTTGGGGATATCCCAGAAAAGTAGACTTTGAAATCCAGCGCGGATCAAAGTTCAGGGGACCTCTCTGAACAAATATTTGAGACAGTCGCGTTTCTCACAACTAAGAAAATAAAAGATCGAAATCCAATTTATTCTGGAATCAAAATTCATCTCAAAACGATCGCTCCGGATAAACTTTTCGGTTTAAAATCGGTATGGATGGAATCAACAAAAATTCAAGTTTCAGATCCGTCACGGACAATTATAGATTTGCTGGATGATCCAAGTCTTGGGGGTGGTATTACACCGGTTTTTGATTTTATGGAAACTTACCTTGAGTCTAAACATAAAGATCTCAATTTGTTAGTTGAGTACGCTGAACGAATGAAAAATGGAGCAATCTTTAAACGCCTTGGATTTATACTTGAATTATCAAAAGTAAAAGATCCTGTACTTATAAAAAAAATCCAATCAAAAATTTCAAAGGGATATTCGCGACTCGATCCAAATTTAGATTGTAAAAGAATTATTAAGAAATGGAACCTGAAACTTTCCGAATCATGGATGAGAGAATATGATCGAAAAAAATGAAATACTTCAACTTGCACAGAGCCTTTCATTAAGTGCGGATACCATTGAGAAAGACTGTGTGCTCGGTTGGATGCTAAATGGAATCAATAGGCATTTTTTGCTTTCTCAAAAGTGGCTGTTTAAAGGGGGAACCAGCCTCAAGAAATGTTTTTTTGAAACATTTCGTTTTTCCGAAGATCTCGATTTCACTCTGACCGACAAAAAACACTTTGACGCTGATTTTTTACAAAAAACCTTTAATGAAATAGCGGATGACCTTTATGGAGAGACTGGAATTGAGTTTTCTAAAGAGATGTTTAAATTCAAAATAATTCCAAAACCAAATGGGGAATCATCAGCTCAACTTCACATCCATTACAATGGCCCTCTTCGTAGAAAACAAGGCGTTGCAACGATAAAATTGGATCTGACTTCAGATGAAATTGTTGTCTTGAAACCAGAGAAAAGAAAAGTTCACCATTCTTATTCAGATGAGCCAAAAGATGGAATGTGGGCTATTTGTTATGCGTTTGAAGAAGTGGTTGCCGAAAAAATTAGAGCTCTTTCACAGCGTGCAAGGCCTAGAGATGTCTACGACTTGACTGAGAATGATGTTGAAGGATTTAAGGAAATTTTGAAGGCTCACTTAGAAACGTTAAACAAAGAAGAAATTATTAAGGAGACCGGTCTTTCCCGTAGAACCTTATTTCGAATGCTTTCACCGGATGGAAATCCTACGCTCAAAAATATCTCAGCAATTATCAACAAATTATGCGCGTGACTCCGGAGGGGTCTTGGATGTAGGAGTACAAACCCTACTTAATCACAAAAACGCGATTAGCTTCTTCTACAGTAAAGTCTTGATTCGATGGTCCTTTTCAAGCCTAGAAAACGGAAAAAGAACAGGATTAGACCTCCCAGGATCCGGTCAGAATCTTGCAGAATTTCTGGCCTATCTTTGTGCCGGCAACATGGTCACTTCCAAAGATCCAGAATTTTCTCAATACCTTCGTAATTATAACTCAGAGATTGGTAGTTAGTAGAAACCCCATACATAGCCCGGCTCATTGTTCCCACTAACATCCACTGACCCGACTCAGTCATACAAGCTAGTGGGCTTCCGGAATCTCCTCCATCGCCAAAATTTGTGTTATCAACCACCTCAATCCCCTCAATGATATGATCGCCAGTAATCGTTAGGCTACCTCTGGCAGGCACTCCATGAAAAGGGGCATTAGAATCGGTACCATCTTGGCCATAGCCTACGAGCACGCAGTGGGGCCAGTAAGCTCTCGGGGTCTGAACCATGTAATACGGAATTCCAAATTCCCCCCAAGACCACTTCAATACTTGTCGAATTTGTTTCTCCGATCCAGCAAGTTGAATACCGGGAGTGTTTTTTGGATCGAAAAACTCTAAAACTGCAACGTCATGGTCAGTAGAACCAGGAGAAATAAAACCTGTATAGTCTTTATGGACTTCTCTTCTTCCGACTTTGCCGACAGGTTTATCGACTTTTGCGTCAATATTGTCATTGCCACAATAAATCGAAGCTGGGGATCCTTCTGATTCCTGCTCACAATGTGCAGCCGTTAAAATTCTGCCAGGAGCGATGATTGTGCCTGTGCAGTGGCCTTTAGGCTTAACTCTGCTTGCATCGGTGAAATAGTAGACTGCACAGACCCGAGGGGGAAGTTGGTTTCGTGGCAGAAATTCGCCATGTATGGCAAATGCTGACCAAGAAACTGACAACAGAAGAAAGACTACAAAAAAGTTACGCGTAAGGCCTCCCAAATTCAGATGGAAATCAAACCTTCAAAATAGCAATATTAAAGCCAGTAATTACTTGGTCACAAAGGAATGTCCTTAAGAATTGGATATGACCATTATAGTAAGTCCAACTAAGACATCACTAAGACCAAACTAAGATCAGCACCGTGATTTTCTGTGCATGGTCTGTGATGGGCCTTCAAACCGAATTAACCAACTGCTTGATTTTATTGTTTTCGACTTTCGCTAATTTACCCGGGAGGATCTCCGACGCATTGCTAACGAAAAAACCGACTGGTACTTTTGATGGTGGACCTGATCGGGATCGAACCGACGACCTCTACAATGCCATTGTAGCGCTCTCCCAGCTGAGCTACAGGCCCACTTTTTTGAAAAGAAAAATGGAAGCATCAGTTTTCTCATCTTAGCCGTTAATTTTCAAGGGCCATAACAGTGGAGTCATGGTCCGTGAAAACTCAAACTTTGCGGCTCTTTTTTGAAATAAAAATACATTAGTAATTTCAAATAGTTACTGTTATATCGAAAAATCCATTGGGGGCTTCATCGGTCTTCGAAAAAACCTTGAGAATAGAAACATTTGCTGCTCTGATGATTTTCGTTAGAAATTCGCATTCAAATTGGGGAACGGGATGAAAAAAAGTAAACTCTTCTTAGGAACTGTCGCGGCGTTTTCTTTTCTCATAATCTTGCCATCCCCGTCCCAGGCCAAGGACATGACGAGCCGATTAGGTGTGGGTTACATGAATGACTTCAGTATTCAGCCCTTGCCTAGCATCGCGGTGAAGTACTATCCGTCCACGGACATCGCCGTCTCTGCGGCTCTCGGCGTTGACACCAACACAACCAACACCACCGGCGGCAGCTCGGCCTTCGGTTTCGGCGCCAAGTTTTACAAAACCATTTTCACCGAAGACAATTTGAATTTCTTCATGGGCGCCGGCGCGGGATTAGTCAGTCTGGCACCCGCTTCGGGCGGATCGGGAAGCACCAACTCGGGCTTTGAGCTTTCGGGATTCGCGGGAGCGGAATTTTTCATTCCCGGCCTGGACAGCTTGGGATTCAATTTCTCAGCGGGTGTGGGTGTCACCTCCCTTTCTTCGGGCGTACGCTTCCGGACCATTGGCGAATCGCCTCTCAACGCCGGAATGTTTTTCTATTTCTGATTCCAAACTTTGGTCTTGAGAAATTTTCTCTTTTGCCGAAAACTTAGCCGGATGTCCAAAGCCTAGGCGACAAAACCCGTTGGCTCCCCGTTGTCCGCATTTTGCGTTGGCTTTTACCTTGCTTTCAATAATACTGTAATTCTAGGGGGATATTGTGTTTCGTCCGGCAGCCATCACACTTTTTTGCCTCTTACTTTGCTTGAAGCCAATTCATGCCCTGGCCGGAGATTTCGTCGAGGACCAACCCGCCACTACGGATAGCACCCCCAATGGCGATGCAACCGATTCCACTTTCGATCCCTTCAGTGATTATTCGGAATTCGAAGAGGGCAGCGAAGAAGAATCCGATCTTAACTTTTTTCACAATGGCCGATTCTTCGCGGTCGGTCTCATGGGCGGGTACGAAGCTTTCACAGAAGTCTTGGGCCAGATCTATGCCCCGAACTTCAATTACGGGGTTTTCTTAAGCTACTTTTTTGATCTGCGTTTCGCCCTGCAGATTTCTTATGGTATCGCCAACCACCCCCTCGATCTTCAAACCGGCTCCGCCGACTACACCGGCGAAGTTTCGTTGCAGCACTTCGCTTTTGATTTCAAATATTATTTGAACACCCAAAACGTAACCCGTGGTCTGGCTTCTTTGAACCCGTATTTACTGGTCGGAGTTTCGGATTATTATAGAACCACCACTTATAACGGCACAGCAGGATACGTGCGGGACGGCGCTTTCGGAGTCGAAGCCGGCGGTGGCGTTGAAGTTCCGATGATGCACAACAAGGCCTACTTTGGCGTGCAGGCGACCTATAATTACATAGACTTTCCCGATCGCGGAACGCAGATCAAAAAAGTAGCTTAAGAAAACCCCGTAATTGAAGTTCGGGGC
>Ga0206839_1067_pt1 | contig 26805 bp, 22 predicted proteins | sample Alteio_BWOrgCont_27_FD_152883 | JGI IMG/M metagenome (GOLD analysis project Ga0206839, IMG submission 152883) | Enriched cells from forest soil in Barre Woods Harvard Forest LTER site, Petersham, Massachusetts, United States -... | ecosystem: Environmental > Terrestrial > Soil > Temperate forest >... | reverse complement strand
TTCCGACTTCACGCCCCAACCATTCCAGCATTCCAGCCATGGGATCCGTCCCGAAATTCATACACCGACCGGGAGATCGCAGCTCAATCCGATTCTGATCCGTCGGCACAATCGGGCGTCCATTCATGAGAAATCCATTATTCGGGGTACAAAATGCTTGCTGACCCTTATTTCCAATATCCCGATCCAGGATCTTTAAGACATCCTTGATTTTTCCTGTGGTAACGTCTTGGACATATTTTTTCTGTTCCTCCGTCATGTCCCCACAACGGTTCACTCGCCCCGACTGGTGAAAACACTGGTTCAGCTTCCTCTTTTTCCCCCGGTATCCAATCACACCGCAGCATTGATTCCCGTTAGATACAAAGTCCGGATTCCACTTCGCGCAGAGCTGGGGAGAGAGCTGTCCCGAAATGGTGGATAGCAGCTCGGATTCCGGGGAACACGGCAGAAATGAGGATGAGTTTACCTTGGGAACATCAGCAACGGCCGATGAAAGCGGGAGGAGTAAAGTAATTAAGATTAGCACAACGGCTAGAATAATCAATGAACCTGCCTTTAGTCAACACTATCTATTGTGACTCGTACTGAGACCGTTTTCGTGCTAAATGAATCATCATCATGACAGATGCCGAAGAATACTATATTCTGGACCCAGATCACGTGGATCCAAAGAGAATCAAGAAGGAGCGCGAAAAGGCCAGAAAGCTGAAGAAATCGCAGTGGTGGTTGAACCTCCTCAATCGTGGGATTTGCCACTACTGTGAAAAAAAATTTCCTGCGTCTGAACTCACCATGGATCACATTGTCCCGATCGCCAGGGGAGGAACCAGTACCCCTGGAAATATTGTTCCTGCCTGCCGAGCGTGCAACCAAAGCAAAAAACTGCAAACTCCAGTAGACCAAATCTTCAAGAAATTAAATTCACAAGGTTAAATGAATGAAAAAAGACTCTGGACGTGCTCCGCGCGGATATTTTTTTGAACTCACTCCGGATAAGGTCTTGGAAGCCGTGGAGGCGTCCGGCCTCCTCTGCACAGGCAGGTGTATGGCCCTCAATAGCTTTGAAAACCGGGTCTACGATGTTGAACTGGAAGTCTCAGAAGAGTCTGAAGGACCAAAGGCAGTAGTCGATCGAGGTCCGATCCATTCTAATCGGAGGATCGTCAAATTCTACCGTCCAGACCGATGGACGCGCGCACAGATCCTAGAAGAACACGGGTTCCTAAAAGATCTGATCGACGCAGAAATTCCCGCCATTGCCCCGATTTCATTCCCTAATCAAGAAACCTTGCAATCCACCCCAGATTCCGGGATTTTCTACGCACTCTTTCCCAAAGTAGGGGGCCGAGCGCCCGATGAGCTTTCACCAGAACAACTGGTCCGAGTTGGAAGGCTGCTCGGGCGAATCCACAACGTAGGCGCGTCCAGCCGGTCAGACCACCGCATACGGCTGGACACCCAAACCTATGGCATCAATAACCTCGGTTATTTATTGGAGAATAACTGGATTCCTCTTGAATTTTTAACCCGCTACCGCGAAGCAGTAGAAAAAATCTGCAAAATTTCAGCTCCCTGGTTGGCGGAAGCCGAATACCAACGCATACACGGCGATTGCCATCTGGGCAATCTCCTGTGGAATAACTCAGGACCTTTCTTTCTGGATTTTGACGACATGGTGTCCGGGCCCCCTGTGCAGGATATTTGGCTTCTCATCCCAGGCAGGGACCAGGAATCTTTTTACCAAAGGGAGCTTTTACTAGAAGGATATGAGGAAATTCGACGCTTCGATCGAAAGAGTTTGCGGTTAATTGAACCCTTGAGAGCGTTGCGTTTCATCCACTATTCGGCCTGGATCGCACGCCGCTGGGAGGACCCAGCTTTCCCGCTGGCCTTCCCTCAATTTGGCTCTCATTCCTATTGGGCCAAAGAGGTCGAAGACTTAGAAGAGCAGCTTGCTCAAATTGAAAGTAAATTAATTTAAACCCGTAACCTCAAAGGAAGTACTTACCTCATGATTCACCTTACCAACGTCACCAAACAATATGGCACACGCGTGCTCTACAAAGACGCGAGTTTTCAGATCCGCCCGGGCGACAAGATTGGTCTCGTCGGTCCCAACGGAGCAGGAAAAACAACCATCTTTCGACTGATCACCCGCGAAGAAAATGCAGACAGCGGGGACATCAATATCGCTGAAAGACTGGTGACTGGATATTTCTCCCAAGACGTTGGGGAAATGCGAGGAAGATCTGCGTTAGAGGAAGTCAAAGCGGGAGCAGGTAAGGTCTCTGTATTGGCGGAAAAAATCGCGGAAATGGAAAAGGCCCTGCAGGATACCGCCGAAATTCCAATCTCCGATGAACAAATGGCAGACCTTCTAGAAAAGTACGGCGAAGCGCAGCTCGAATTCGAACAAAGGGGTGGCTACGATCTGGATTCTCGGGCGAAAGCGATTCTAACTGGACTTGGAATCGGGCCTGAGGACTACGATCGCCCTGTAGAAAGTTTCAGCGGCGGGTGGAAAATGAGGATTGCCCTCGCACGGATTCTAGCGTTGAACCCAGATGTTCTTCTGATGGACGAACCTACCAATCACCTGGATCTGGAATCCATTGTTTGGTTGGAGGAATGGCTAGTGGGATTCAAAGGTGCGCTCGTCATGACGAGCCACGATCGGGACTTTATGAATCGAATCGTGTTGCGAATCGTTGAAGTCGCTAACAAGGCGATCACCACTTACAGTGGGAATTACGATTTTTACTTAAGGGAGAGAGAAATTCGGAAAGACCAGCTCCTGGCTGCCCACCAAAAACAACAAGATATGCTGGCCAAGGAAGAGGAGTTTATCGCTCGATTCGCAGCGCGTGCTTCCCACGCGGCACAGGTCCAATCTAGAGTAAAAAAGCTGGAGAAAATTGAACGGATTGAAATCCCCGCTGAAGAAAAGGCGGTACGTTTTGATTTTCCGACTGTTCCCAGGAGCGGAAATGATGTCGTTAAACTGGAAGGGGTTTCAAAAACATGGCCCCTTCAGAACGGCGGTACCAAGTCTGTCTTTAGCGGAATTAATGGGGTCGTGCGGCGGTTAGATAAGATTGCAGTAGTGGGTGTCAACGGGGCAGGTAAATCCACCTTCTTGAAAACTATCTGCAATCAAACTGAACCGACCACTGGCACCATGACCCTGGGTGCCAACATCAATATCGGATATTTCAGTCAGCATTCCCTTGAAGTACTGAATTCCGACAAGACGATTTACGACGAAGTCCATGATCGCATTCCCCAATCTACGATTGGTTTCGTCAGAAATTTACTAGGGGCCTTTCTTTTTAGCGGGGATGACGTTTATAAAAAAATCTCCGTTCTCTCAGGCGGTGAAAAAAGTCGAGTAGTTTTAGCCACGATTTTAGCTCAACCCGTAAATCTCTTGATCCTGGACGAGCCGACTAACCATCTGGACATCCGTTCCCGGGAAGTTCTCCAGGCGGCAGTGCAGAATTTTGATGGCACCGTATTGTTGGTGAGCCATGACCGACATTTTTTGCGGTCGATCGCAAACCGGGTTTTTGAGATCAACCACGGGGAAATGCATATTTACGAAGGAAATTATGAGTACTATCTTTCCAAGAAGATTTGATTTGGTAGCTTCTCATGTTAAGTGGACTGAGGAACCATTGGTGGTCCAATCTTATTGAGGGGGAGAATACGGATGAGAATTTCAAGTGTATGGCGATCTTTTCTTGTTTGTTCTGCGCTTTTTCTAAGTGCGCAGCATGTTTTCGCATCTGCTCTGGATGAGCTGGGAGCAGCGGATCAGCAGAACGTTGAAAGCGGTGGGAGAGCTGAAATTTCTACGATGCGATCGGGTCCTTGGCCCGAGCTTAAAGTATACCAGCTGGTAAATTTTTCGCCCAAAGATGGGGCAGCAGTTTTTGCAGATTACCAAAAACACAACAAGCTGTTTAACGATATCATCAGCTCCGATGCCCATTTCCAACCTGGTAGTAATACGGTCACGGTCGACTACCTCATGAAAGTCATGAAGGGACTCGGAAAAGAGCATTACACCTGGCAGATCAATTTCGTTCCTTATGACAACAATCAAAGTTTCAAATTCGAATGGCACCAGGTAGTCGCAGAGAGAACTCAAGTGAACGAAGGAAGTGTTCGATTCGAACCCCATGCCGGAGGAACCCTGATCGCCTACACCGCGTATTCCGAACCCAAAAAGATCTTCGGTTTTGATCCAAACTGGCAATGGGTTAAGGACGGGGTGCGGCAGAGCATCCTAGATTCGGTTACTTCGGTCATACAACGCGCGCAGAGTGTGATCACTGGGGATCACACCTTGTTTAACGCCGAGTTATTTGTTTTGGATGGAGCCTTAAACGGTAAAGGATTGACTCCGGTCCAATAAGTTTTAAGAGCTTCAGGCTTGAAATAAAGAGGCATCCTTCAACATTGGAGGGTGCCTCTTTTTTATTTCGAAACAAATGAGTCATTCTATTTTGCAATGGTGTGCAATGCTATTTTGCAACGACTTACTGCGCTATTTACAGCGGTGGCGAAAACGCTTCACTAAAATTTCTGGGTTCTTTTTCAAATAAATAAACTTTATAAGCATGTCGGATGACCATCTGAGCAACATTTCTTACCGGGACTCCTCCGGGCGTAAACCCTTTTTCGACACCGAGATGGGCATGCCCATGAAAAACTCCATCCACTCCTGCTTCATCGATCGCCTCTGCTAGGAGATAACTTCCCAAAAAAGGATAAATTTCCTTTTTTTCTCCGAAAAGCGTTCCCTCTACCGGCGAAAAATGAAGAAGAACAAAACGGTAATCCGTATTGAGATTTCGAAGCCCAGCCCTCAAAATATCGGCTTGCACCTTACAATGACGGGCGAAAGTCTTCATCTCAGGCTCACCGAATTCGGTCACACAGGCTCCCGTAAAACCACCCCCAAAGCCCTTCAGTCCCACCACTCCAACCGTTCTCTCTTTGATTCTAAAAGTAGCGGAGGCCCCCTCCAAAACAGTGATTCCGGTTTTTGCGAGGAGGTCCATAATTTCCATCTGCCGATCCCGGTGGTAGTCATGATTTCCAAGCACTACCACTACGGGAGCCTTGACCACTGATAAATCCGCCGCCAACGCTGCAGCTTCTTCTACCTCGCCTGATTGGGTTAAATCTCCTGCAACCAGTAAGAGATCGGCTCGCTCCGCTAGAGTCTCGAATTGGGCCTTCAACCGAGCTCTGGAGTGCCTATCGTAATGAACATCTCCGATAGCAGCTACCCGAATCATTCAACTCACATCCTCTGTTTCTGCCGGCTCATCAAAATCAATCACTCGGATGTGATTGACAATAAATACGTCAGGACAGACCTCCTTTGCAATTAGCTCCACGGCGTCCCTTCGTCCCTTACCGGACACTTCGCCTCGCAGCAAAATTCGATTTCCCTGCTGTTCAATTTGAATATCCAGTTCATTCGTCCTGGAGTCTTCCGCCAACCGTTGCCGGAGATGCGGCACCGCGTACTCTTGCTGGCGTTGGGAACTTGGCCGCTTTTCGGTCGACTGTGGTTGCCCTGGCAAAGGCTGGACGACCGGCATCACTTGGGTGAGCCTGGCTTTTCCTATGTTTTCAAAAATACCTGAGTAGAGTTCATGAATGACCGAATTGGGCACCCAGATATCGTTCGATTGGGCGTAGAGCAGCAAACTCAAGACTCGGCGCGGTGCACGACGCGCTCGCTTGATCAGATAATTCCAGTCAATGTTCTCGTAAGACAGCAGAGCAAGTGCGTCGTGCCAATGGCTCGGTGTCAGTTCACCATGAGCTACGGCTTTGATAATCACAAGGTCTTCAGGCGCCACCAATCGCAACCGCTTCCCGTGAAATTCAGCAGTAATCATCCGCTGGTACATTTCCGAATCAAGATAAATCTCCCCTTTAGATTTAAATATTACATCCACCAAAATCTCTTCTTTAAATCCCTTATACAACCAAGATGGATCTGTTTTTTCGATACGGAAACCCTTTTTTGCGAGCGCCCTAAGCGCTAACTCAGCCTCCTCGGGTACTACGAATAAATCTATGTCATGAGTTGACCGAGGCCGGCCAAGTCCACCGGAAGCAATTCCACCGATGAAAATGTAGCGGATTCCTCCTTCTTCCATCGCCTCAACCGTTTGCTCCAGCACACGGTTAAACCGAGCTGCCAAAGCAGGATCTTCAGTCGTCTGCTTGTCGTCGGAAAAAGAACGCGTCGGCTTCATGGTCTAATCACTTATCAAATCTTGCGCCAGGCGGCCCCGCGCTAGGGAATGCGGCTTGCACAGAAAAAATTCATCAGCGAAATACTAACTAATTGACGATGACCATTGTGACTCTTTAGGGAGGAAAAATGTCAAACATGATTGAGCAGGATCAGCATGCGCCTGGATCGGTACACGCTCCTGAAAATGAATCTGAAGGAAATAAACAGCAGGACAATAAGGAAGGTCTAAGAGGGGTACATACTCCTAGTGAAGCCTCCCCAATCTCCGGCACTCACGAAGGCGGTGTTAGCCATCACGGCGGAACAACATCATCGGGTGTGCAAACCGGTGAAGGAAGGCCGATCGAACGTGCTAAGGGCCCGGGTAGAACGGGAGCACGTGGCACTGCTGCCATGGATCCGCAAACACGCAAAGAAGTCGCCAGAAAAGGCGGGCTGGCTGTGTCTCGGAATAAACAACATATGGCGGAAATCGGACGAAAAGGTGGCCAGAGCGTTTCCAAAAACCGTGAGCACATGGCCCAGATCGGTCGTAAGGGCGGCGCTGCCTCTCGCGGACACCGCTAAGTCGGGTGATTTTTAAAAATCTAATCTTGAAATTGAGGCCTTGGGTAAAACTCAAAGCCTCGATTATCAATGAAGATGTTTATTAGAAAAATCCTCAACTCGGGGACTTGACAGGGGATGAGATAGGATGAGTAAGAAGGCGAAATTGCTCATCCTTTGCTCATCTTACAATAGTTTTACATCTACTTGACCCAAACGCGTGCAATATGAAGAAATGCAAGCTCGCAAAATCAATTTCGTAAAGAGTTTCGCCTTCATCTTGATCCACTTCTCTCCGATTTTAGTTTTTTTTGTAACCTTCCGTTGGGAATATCTGCTGTTGTGTGTCGCGAGTTTTTACCTTCGGATGTTTGGAATTACCGCAGGTTATCATCGTTACTTTTCTCATCGCTCCTATAAGATGGGGAGAATACCGCAGTTTTTAATGGCCTGCCTGGGATGCACTGCTGCGCAGAAGGGCCCCCTCTGGTGGGCAGCCCATCACCGACACCATCACCGTTATTCGGATCAAACTACTGACATCCACTCACCCAAACAGGATGGCTTTTGGTGGTCCCATGTCGGCTGGATCCTATCCGACGTATATGATGAAACACGCCTGGATCAGATTCAAGATTTTGCCAAGTATCCTGAGCTCCGATGGCTGAATCGCCACCCTCTCGTTCCCGCAACTCTTTATGCCACACTGTTTTTTGTTTTCGGAGGATGGGGCGCACTCCTTTGGGGCTTTTTCATCAGTACGATTTTGCTTTGGCACGCCACATTTACGATCAATTCTCTCTCACACGTATTTGGGAGTACCCGGTACGAAACGGGCGACACCAGCAAGAATAATTTTTGGTTGGCTCTTCTGACCATGGGAGAGGGATGGCATAACAATCATCACTGCTATATGAGTAGCTCCAATCAAGGATTTTTCTGGTGGGAAATAGATATGAGCTACACCATCCTGAAAGTACTGAAGTGGGTCGGCGTAGTTCACGGATTACGCAATCCACCGCTGGTGCTTCTCGAAGCAAAGCGAGTTAAGGTTACTCCCGAAGTGGAAATTCGGCAAACGGCGTGATAGTTCAGCAAAATGAGAGTATCTGCAATCGTCGCGATGGCGAAAAACCGGGTCATCGGAAATCGAAATCAGCTCCCGTGGAAACTTCCAGAGGATTTGAAGCGATTTAAGCAAATTACGACAGGACATCCCGTCGTCATGGGACGAAAGACTTTTGAATCGATCGGTAGACTTCTACCTAATCGAACCAATATCATCGTCTCTCGACAAGCAGGCTATCAGGTAGAGGGAGCCGAAGTCGTTTCATCTCTGGAAGCCGCGGTGGAGCATTGTGAGAAAAATAAGGCTATCCTCGGAGAAGAAGTTTTCATTATTGGAGGTGCAGAGATCTATAAGGCCGCACTTCCCATGATTTCCCGATTTTATCTGACTTTGATTCAAAATGACTTCGAGGGGGACGCACACCTCAACGATCTGTCGCTGGATGATTTTCAGGAGGTGGCGCGTGAAGATCGCACAGAACCTTTTCCATTCAGCTTCTTAACTTTGGAACGCAAAATCAAGTAAGGAACCCTGGATTCGGAATAGAGTTCTCTTGTTGTCTTTTCAAAGAAGGGTGGAGCATGATCCCCGACGAGAATAAAGTCAGTGGGAGGAATTTCAGGGTTCATAGCAAGGTTTGCAATTCTTTCGCACACAAGTTGAATCATTTTTGAAATCAAACAGACCGAAATTTCACTCTGAGTGATCGAATTGGAATTACAGTTAAAAGTGGATTCCGCAGCACTTTCCGAGTCCAACGGGATGTGAGAGTTGAGCGTCATCCAGTGGAGAAATTTTGGATTTTTAGATCGGCTTCGGATCAGCTCCGCCTCAATTAATCTAACAACCTCAGTATCGCAAATCCCCTTGAATCCAGATCCGCATCTTTTCTTGTACCCAATCTGCTTCATCTCTTGGGCGAAAATTATCCGATCGAAGCCCATCAGCGGATACCAACGGTGGCGGTTGTAAAATTCCTTGGTAAAACCGTGCAATGCGACTGTCTCAAAACCTCGCTCTTTTAGATACTGCGGAAGACATCTTGGAAAAGAGTCTTCTCCATACTCAAGAAGACGTACGGCACAGAGCTCTCGGAACTCGCCGTCAATCGTGTGCCCGGAAAACGGAATCGATCCGGAGAGAATCTCGTATTTTTCTCCAATTCTTTTTTCGCTCAAGGGCGCAAAGATCTTGGACTGAAGTTCGCTATTTTTAAGAAGGCCCAACGATTCCACTTCAATGAGAACAACGGACCTACGAGGAAAAAGATCGGGGTGATTCTTGATTTCTTCAAATAGATATCCGGTCGCGGATTCGTCGGACGCAATGGATTGCGCCACAAAGTTCTTGGAATTCTTTATGGATTGAATTGCAAGGAGAGTTCTTCTGACGCCGGAATACGCAAGATTCAAATTGATCAAGGATCGGGAAATCGGAACTGAAACGAAGGATGTTCCGTTTGCTATATCGGCCAAGGAGACGGCACTGGTGAGAAAGATAAATGCAACCGCCTGTGAAAGCTTGTATCTCGGTTGCTGAATCCGAGTCAACGCGATGGCTACCGCGGTAATAAGAGCGCAGAACAGGATAAGACTGAGTGCGACTGCAGAGGTGAGTTTCCAGTCTAAGTAAATGACATTATGAATATAGTGAAAGATCTCTCCGATCTGGAAATTAAAGATCGGAGCAATATTAACCAGGAGGTCATTCAATAAAACTAAGAAGTAAAAGCAGAAGAAGATGCGAATTGGGAAGTACGGCGCCAACGCCCCGAGGAGGAGGTAGTCCACATTAAACACGGGACGAATCATGTAGACGAACCGTTCTAGGATGATAAAAATAATATTTGGGATGATTACGAAAGACACAAGAGACGGGTGAATTAAGAACTTGAGTTTTGTCAACTTAGGCCAAGTCGTAATAAACTCCGGCCTGAGAGCCCAGGTAAACGAAGGTGGGGGCGGGGTTTCCCTCGCCTCGGTGCGGTCAATCCGAATCTTTTCCTTCACTGGACACTGAACCTAATTGCTTTAGGTCAGAAGTTCAATTCGGAAGTGGTGAGTTAGAAATTCCTAAATACTGTTCAGTTCTAAACGTACTACACTGCAATCGGTGCAGGAATATGAGGATGAGGATTGTACTCCAGGATCTCAAAATCTTCGAACCGATAGTCGAAGATAGAATCCGGTTTTCGCTTGATCACCAGCTTCGGCAAAGGTCTGGGTTCACGAGTCAGCTGAAGCTTAGCCTGCTCCAGGTGATTTTTGTAAAGATGCAGATCTCCGATCGAAAGAATGACCTCGCCGACGCCCAACCCGCATTGTTGAGCCACCATATGAGTTAAAAAGGCGACGCTCGCAGTGTTGTAGGGATTCCCGAGAAACAGGTCGTTTGAGCGAATATAGAGCAAGCAAGAGAGCTTCTCATTGGCTACATAAAACTGATACAGGAGATGACAAGGGGGAAGAGCCATTTTCCCTTCTGCTGCATTTTCCCAAGGCTTTTTTGTTTCGTCTGGAAGATAGGCGACATTCCAAGCGTGAAACAAGTGTCGACGGCTATTTGGCTTTGTTCGGAGCCCTTCTATCAACGCTGCAATCTGGTCAACATGCCCCCCCTTTCCATCTGGCCAGAAGCGCCATTGGTACCCATAAACAGGGCCTAGCTCGCCTTCGGGAGTTGCCCATTCGTCCCAGATTTTCACGCCGTTAGCTTTGAGATAGCCGATATTCGTCTCTCCCTTCAGGAACCATAAAAGCTCGTGAAGGATGGACTTAATATGCAGCTTCTTAGTGGTAAGGAGCGGAAATCCTTCAGAAAGATCATATCTGACCTGCCGCCCGAAGACCGAAAGAGTTCCTGTCCCTGTCCGGTCTCCTTTTTCCACACCGTGATGGATGACATCCTTCAATAAGTCTAGATACTGTCGCACTTCGGTCTCCTTTTGATTTTCTAACATAGGCGCTTATTTTTGCCTATTTTTTGGTGACGCGGAGCCATATTTTGTTTTAAATTGGAGGCCCATGGAAAAATCTACACCTCAAATTTTAAATGGGTCGAACCATTTTCTTGGCCGCCTTTTCAAGATAGTTTGCGCAACTGCGCTGGAGTGGCCGCAGTGGTGGAAGACGCTTAGTCCCTTTCAGAAAGTCTTTCCTGCTGCCTCCATTGGGGTTTACTGGCTCTCCCTCTTCCTGTTGAAGGGGTTTCGAACGGATCATCTGACCCTAGGGATTGTCTTGCTTCTCCTCAGTTATATGGGTGGGAATGGAAGAGTTTTTCTGCGATTCGCCCTCCCCTTCTTCCTGACTGCGATCATCTACGATAGCCAGCGGTTTTATTCTGATTTGATTCGGGGACCTGTTCACGTTTCTGAGCCTTATCGATTCGATAAGACTTTTTTTGGAATTCAAACACCCCAAGGAATTCTCACTCCAAACGAATGGTGGCAGCTCCACACCCATCCGGCACTGGACTTCATCAGCGGACTGGCTTACTTGACGTTCTTTTCGATCTTTATTCTGACCTCGATTTATTTTTATTTTTATCTGGGAAAAAAAGGAACTCCGAAGATCAGCGCTCCCGATGTAGCAAGAAGCGCCTCCCGAATGCCGTGGGCATTTCTTTGGGTAAACTTACTCGGCTATTCCACCTACTATTGGTATGCGGCGGCTCCTCCTTGGTATGTGGCTCTCCATGGTCTAGGCCCTGCTAAAATGGATACCCCTGCAAATGTCGCGGGTTGCGCCCGATTTGATCAGCTTCTCGGGACCCATTTTTTCACAGGAATGTACGGAAGGTCTGCCGATGTTTTCGGAGCCATCCCCTCCTTGCACATCGCTTATCCTTTGTTGGCTCTCCTTTATTCCTTTCAAATTGGGACCGCCCGCACGTTTAGTGCCACTTTTTTCATTTTAATGTGCTTTTCTGCGGTCTATCTGAACCATCATTACGTACTGGATATTCTTTGGGGTTCTGCCTATACCGTCCTGATGTTCTGGGCTACCAATAAAATTTGTGACCAGATGGAAAATAAGGTAAGTAGGCTCTAAAGGAATTTTTCGTGTTTTCATCGGCGTCCTATGAGAGATCCCCTTTGGTCACTTCCTTTGGGCGGGCTCAACTATCATCGTTGTTAGCGACTTTGGCAGATTATGGAACTCTATTTCTTTGTACAGAGGTTTTCCATGTCTGGTATGTGATCTCCACGGCTGTCGGCGCGTTGCTGGGAGCGGTTGTGAACTTTATGATCAATCGCCACTGGAGTTTCCGGGCAAGCCACGGACGGATTAGTCATCAAGCTTTCCGGTATACCGTTGTCTCCGGTGGGAGTTTGATCTTGAACACGGGCGGAGTCTATCTAGTGACGGAATTCGGTCGAATTCACTACGCCATCTCCGTGGTCATTGTTTCTATCTTGGTTGGGATATTTTTCAACTATCCCCTCCATAGACATTATGTTTATCGCTGATCCGAAAGGTTCAGCCTGAAATTGTATCGAGAAGAATATGAACGAAAGAAAAGTAAAAATTACCTCTGAAATCCCTGGCCCTAAAAGTCGAGAGCTGCGCGCTCGCGAAGAAAAGAACTTAGCGCCTGGCCTACAGCGTTTCGCCTTGATGGCCGGAATAGTCGTAGAAAAGGGAAATGGAAGTACCCTCACCGACGTAGATGGAAATACCTATATTGATATTATTGGAGGAATTGGAGTCAACGGCCTGGGTCACAGTCATCCCAAGTATGTAGCGGCCATTCGAGATCAAGTAGAAAAGATTTCCGTAGGCAGCTTCACATCCGAACCGCGGGTGGAGCTTCTGGAGCGCCTCGGGGAACATCGTCCTGCTCCGGAAACTCACCGGACCCAGCTTTATTCCAGCGGTGCAGAAGCGGTAGAATCTGCGCTACGACTGGCAAAGAGCCACACAGGCAAATATGAGTTTGTCAGCTTTTGGGGCGGATTTCATGGCAAAACAATGGGTGTGCTGTCCCTTATGGGATCGGATTTTAAGGAGAAGCTCGGGCCAATGGTCCCGGGTTCTCACATCGCCCCGTATGCTTATTGTTACCGATGCCCGTTGAAGCTGAAATATCCTTCCTGCGGAATGGCTTGTGCCGAGTTGACAAGAAAGCAGGTCAAAATGAACTCCACGGGGTCCGTCGCAGCTTTCATTATGGAGCCGATGCAAGGTTCGTTTGGGAATATTATTCCACCCAAGGAATTCCTTCCGGCTATCAAGTCCGTCGCAGATGAAGTAGGAGCACTATTCATCGCAGACGAGATGATTACGGGATTCGGAAGGACCGGGAAATACTGGGGCGTGGATCACTCGGGTGTGAAGCCGGACATTGTCACAATCGGGAAACAGTTTGGGGGAGGAGTTCCGATTAGCGGCGTGATTGCACGAGAAGACGTGTCTCACGCGAAGCCTTGGTCTAATCCATCCGGTTCGTCTTCTAGTTATGGTGGGAATCCTCTGGTATCTGCGGCAGCTGCAACCGCACTTCGGATCATTGATGAGGAAGACCTTGTTGGGAATTCTCAGCGTGTGGGAGATTACTTTCTGACTCGGTTACAACCTATGGTGGATCGCTATCCTTTTGTTGGGGAGGTCCGTGGCGCTGGATTATTCTTAGCTATAGAGTTGGTCAAGGACAAGGAAACCAAGGACCCTCTGCCTAAGAATGTCACTTACAGGATATTTCATGAATTTTTGAAACGTGGATTGCTGACGATGGCTTATGAGGCCAAATTCCGAATCCAGCCTTCGATGACGATTGACCGCGAAACGGTGGACGAGGCGGTTGCGATTATTGAAGAAGTCTTTGATGAAATGAAGGCGACTGGTTACTGGCAGCTTGGCTGACTTTCCCAGACTCAAGTTTTCTGCAGCTGCATCAAGAGCGTTCTGGCTAATGGGACTTCCGCTTGGTCAGGCTTGGCGACCTCTAGAAATTTACTGAGATTCTTGACCAGCTCTTCCCTTGCTCCCGGTGTGCTATTCATTTTCGTTTGATAACCCACGGCCAAATTCCAATAAGTAAAGGAAGACTCTTCTGGGTTCACGGTCTTCAATCGCTCCAAGATAGCGATCCCTTTTTCAATGAATGGCTGAACTCCCTGAGCCTGGCCATAAACGATCAGGCGAGAGCCAAGAAAACGAACTCCATTCAGATAATGTTCACGCAAGACCGCTTCCCAACCTTTTATGGCGTCGGATTCCAAGAATTTGAATCTCTCTAGAGTCTGTTCAGTCTGATTTACCCACTTTTCTGCGGGCAGAATGTCAGTCTTAGGAATCACCCACTCACAGAAACCAAAAGGCCAGGTTTTGTAATTCGAATGATCTAACTCATCATTCTTAGCAAAACCGTCACATTTCACAATCGGTTGATGGGAGATGTTCGAGTCGATAAACTGGACCCAGCTATATCCCGTTCCCCCTTCAGAAGCGAGATGCTCCCCCGGAAAGACCAGACCAGGATAAGAAGCCAATACCCCTCGCTTGTACCAAGAATAGTTCATCAGGGTTAGATCCAGGATCTTTACGTCAGGCCTAAAATTCTCAGCCGTTTGAAGGTACCGAAGAGGAAAAAGAAGATACTCTCCCCTTGTAAAAAGAAGGGAGCCGGGAGGAACAGACTCCAGGATGGTCCTTGCAATGTCTTCGTGCACTCGTTCATGCTTTTCATGTCTCTGCTCCCAAAAAAGGGCAGCTTGAAACAGAAATACCACAGGAATCAGGACTCGAAATAGCCGTGGATCCACTCTTTTCTGCTTCGAATATTCGTAAATTCCAAGACCAACCCATCCACACAAGATGAGCATGGGCGCCTGCAAAAATCGACGGATGATTTCTGGAGCGCTGGCCTCGTTTAAAGATTGGTTCGAAAGGAAGACAAAAACCAGCACATAGAGAAGGAACGTAAAAATCCAAACTCTTCGGCTCTTCTTGAATCCCAGAATTACCATTGGTATTCCAACGAGAAGTACGGCCTGGACGGCTTCCTTCAAAAAAAGCCATGCAACTCCGAAAAAATAAAAATCGTCTTCGACTGGATGAGTGGATAGCTGGAAAGTGCCGTAGTCTCTCCTGAGAAGATGCGTTAAGAATCCTGACGCTGTCGACTGATCACCCCAATTCAAAATACTAGGCGAATTGGACGCAATTGGGAAATAGAGATAGGGACTCATTCCGAGTGCGCCTACCAGCACCAGTTTGACTACGAAAGAGATATTCTTGAACTCCTTAAAATACTTTGTCACCGTCCCGATCAGAAAAGGCAAGGCAAAGAGGATCAGAGTGTGATGATTTGCCAATCCCATCCCCATCCAAAGCGCTCCCCAATACACCCATTTTCGTTCGAATCCTTTTTCCAATCGACTGTGAAGGTAGAGGACCCCGGCACAAAAAAGATTATTGAGCGCAAATACCTCAGCCGTTGTGGAGTAAAACCACACAGTGGAATAAAAAGCGAATAGCTCCGTCGCCAATATTCCGACCCAAATGGACTTTGTCATCTCCGCAATCGTCAAAAAAAGAAGGGCCGCAGCTCCGGTTCCACAAATAGCTGAAAACAGAGAAACCCTCCAAGCCAGGGTTCCAACCGGTATCCAGGTGAAGATCTTGCCGAAAAAAACATAGAGAGGGTAACCGGGCGGATGAGGCACTGAAAGAGTTTTCGCAGCGGATACAAGTTCCCCTGCATCGCCCGGAGAAATAGCCGATTGCAGCGTTAATAAATAGACCGCAAAAACAATCCCACCTAAGATCGCCGCAGTCTTGTTGATCCGGGGAGAGTTGGTCTGAACCGACTTAACCTGCCGTTGAACCATGCCTTGATTATAGCCGGCGAATCAGCTCGTTTTCAATCGTTAACACTTCTATAAAAACCCTGCCTCAACCCGCCACCGCCATGGCAGGTTTTGTCACGGATCTGGGCATCCTGAACTCAGTCTCCACTGTAGGGCTCCATGTCTTCCCGTCTTCAGAGATCGCCATTCTCAAAATATAGCGAACTCCCGGCTGAATCGACCTCGCCAGCTCCCCTAGCCCACTCTTTTGATCCTCACGGTCCAAGATCAAAGTATTCTTCCCTTCTCCCAGGCCAAGATTCAAATTAGCTTCTGGAAAGTTCTCCAGAATCTTGGCCCCGATCATTCTATTCCGACTTGAAAACGGCCGCCATTCGTCAGAAGCGAGATCCAGGTAGATCTTCACCGGTTTTGTATGAAGATCGAAATGAACCTCCATTTTTTCAGGGTCTTCCGTCTTGATCGAAAAGCCGTCAATTCTCATAGGAGAATTATCCGCCAAAGGCTGCGGCGCCTTGTTGTCAAATTCCACGTCGCGGGTAATTCGAGTGGCAAGGTCATCCTTATCCAACTGAGTTCCACCTTGGCTGGTGACCTGCCCAATGACCTGATTACTACCACTGGCATAATAGCTGACCTCCTCACCATTCAGCACAGATCGAATCAAGTGAGTGATCTCCACGCTGTAGTAGGAATCCTGAAAAAGATGACAAAGCTTCTGAGCCTGCTGCTTCGGATCCTTCACCGCCTTAACCTTGATCCACTTTTCCTTGATCTTCTCCGCATGGTAAAGGTCTGTCCCCCCTCGCAGATTCACTTGGCAGAACAAGCCGAGAGGCAAATCCAGCAAGGAAAGAGGAGACCTGCACGCTTTGTAAGAGAATCGCTTCCAAGAAGTCGACCAGCTCCCTTGCGGGACACCAAATACCTTCTCCAAGAGCGGCCACATCTCACTTTCTGGAACGTCAATGAATTTCTGGACCTGCTCTGAGGCGAGATCTACCTTATAGCAAAAGCTGGATCTCCCCAAATCGCGAATCGATTTGAAATAATTCCATGACTTTTCTGATTCCAAAATGGCCTTTCCATCCTGGATCTCAGGCGTCCTCGGAAACAACCCCGGTTTCCCAATGCTATTCTCCACATCTAAAATGGACTCAAGCAGATGTGCGGGAGTCGTATTCGAATTGTCCATTCTTCCTTCCATCTGAAGTTGAAGGATATTTCGTCCATCTTCTGAAGATTCAGCCTTATCCAAATCCACCTTCACCAGGAAATTATGGATATTCTTCTCGAATCGATTCCAAATCAACGCCCACTCTTTGGAGTTTTGAGCCAAAGAAGTGAGAAGACGGTGGGTCCCGTCAGGAAGCCGGAGTTTGGTTTCAGTTTCTACAACAGCCCCATGGTTATTCTTGTGAAAAACAAACGCCAAGGACATCTTATTGTCGTTATATTCAGTAACAGCTTGAGATTGGCGCTCGAAGAGACGTATTACTCCGGTTTCTGCCACATCCGACCTCCACCTTCCATCCTGATCGAAGGCCAGTTCATCCGATTCCTTGAAACAGCCAATAACGGCACTTTCGTAAGCATTTCGAGCCGCTTCAAACCTCAAATCATAGCGAAAGCCCACATCCGTGAAAAAGTCGCTTCCTGATTCAGTGGTGATGTCGAACGGATAGACTTTGAAAATCTGATTCAGGCTACTCAAAATAAGGATATTGTCTAAAAGAGTCGGCTGGTAGTAAAAGCCCAGATCCGAGCTAGTACCCCGACCTCTACTGCGAGTCACTTTGACTTTCACAAGATGATCATTTTCCTTCAAGACGGAAATCCGGTAGTGACCTCTCACCAATGTGCTTACCGATACTCCTGCATTCGTCAGCCCAGTAATTCCGGTAGGGTCCAAACTCCAACCTGCACTCAGCCCCATCTCGACTGAGCCATGTCCCAGATAGGAAATGATATCCCCATCGTCCAATTTACTCAACGCTTCTACTTTGAGAGGAAGATGGAAGGGAATCAGGACAAAATTCCAGAGCTTTGAGTATCTCACGTCTGTCCCTGCATCACCGTGGATGAAGGAAGAAAACCACTCCCCTTTTCCATTTCCCGTGTAGATCCATCGTCCATCCGCCCGTGGGTCAGTCTTGTTCGATTCGGATGGAGCATCTCGGTTCACTAAAAAATTCTGATACCGAATGTCTCCTTCAATCGCTTTCTTTTCCTCTTCTTCTGATGGAAGCTGCGCATAAGCTTCAGGCCGTACCTGGCGAATGTGAATCAGCTCGATTCCATCTTTCGTACCGATATAAAAACCTAGATTGCTAGCAACACCGAGTGGATTGGTCTTGGAATTGAAAAATGGAACTACACCCCCTAGATCCATTCGGTCGACAACAGACCAGCTCCCATGAAGTTCCCGATTGTTAAATACGTTCCGATGGAGTCCGAGGCTTAACCCGAATTCTGGGGTATTAATGAGGCTCAAATTAATATTAGATACTAGGTCAAAAAGAGCGTCCGGAATCTGGGTCCCGGCCTTATCCATCAATGCAATTCCATCCGCACCTAGGACTTCGTTCCAATCACGGACTGGGAGTGGGCCGCCAAGGGAAGACTGAGCTCCAAGAAATAAGAAAAAAACTCCGAAACCCCAACTCCTGATCGAGCCGAGGGAAACCTCACCCTTCAGGGCGAGGTAGTTCCCCGACGGACTGAGGGACTGAGTGGAAACCCCGTCCCGACCTTCCAACACCCGGGCCTTCAGGCCCGGGTTCGTACCTAACCGTAAAAACTTTAACATAGTGACCCCACGACGCGTTGCTCTTAAATCGACCAGAGCAGTAGTACGAACTTAGAGGTTAGTCAAACGATTATTTGTGCACCACGAAATCGGGGACCGCGTGACAGGACTTCCCTTCCGCGGCTACTTGAGCAGCGACCCCACCGGCGTGAGCCATCAGGGAAGCAGAATAGGTGCTTAAACGGATGGATTGGCAAAAATACTTATAGGCCTCCTCCACAAGCCCGACCCCTTGATATCCAAAACCCGCGGCACGGTAGACAAAAGACATATGATGATCGCGCGTCCGGTTCCACTTTTGAAACTCAGGGTCTTTCAAGTAAGGCGTCACCTCTTCGAGCGCCCGGGCATACTGCTGGCGCCGCACATAGATTTCGCCGATATTAGCCACGGCAACAGGATCATACGGGACCAGCTTCAGGGTCTCACGATAAAGGCGTTCAGAAGATTCCAAGTCTCCTGCCATAAACGCGACGGCAGCCAAACCGGAATAACCCATATGACTTTCAGGATTGTCGCGTACCCATTGAGTGTAAAACGTTTTCTCATTTTCCCAAGTTGGCAGACGAAGTTCTGTTCTCAGAACAAAAAAGAAGAGAAGGCAACCTGTGATCCCAAGAGTCAGAGTAGCTTTCAAAGGGACTTTCAGAAGCAGGTAGGAAAATGCCAAGCTAATCCCCAGCAACGGGATGTAGAGGTAGTGATCAGCCACGGTAGAATTTGCTTGAAACGCAAAGGGCAAAATTCCGGAAACGGGTATCAAAAGAATGATTGAAAACAAAAAACCCGTGATGGGAATCCATCCGATTCTTTTTCTGAAAAAATACGCACCTCCAACAACAATGAGCACTAAAAGAATTGTTGGAATGAATGAAAACTGTGTAATCACCCATTCCGCCGATCGTCCGTAATCCACTGCCAGATGCAGAGGGAGAAATAATTTGATGAGATAAAAACCCAGTGTATCTAACGCGATTATCGGGCGAAGATACCAGGGAGCCACCCAATGCGTAAAAAGCTCGGATGACTGCGCCAACCTGGACAGCTGAACGAAGGGAAGTGCAGGCAGGAGCGTAATAAGAAACCGTTGAAGACTGGTTTTCCATTCCCGTTGAAAAAGAAGAATATCCCACATCAGCCATGCTATGGGGAGTGGGCCAATGGAGGGCTTGGCCAGAATTCCAAAGATCAGAAGAACCGCGGCTAGGCAGTTTCTACTTAGAATTTTAGGAGAATATTTCAGACAGATAGAGGTGGCACCAAGGCCGAAGGATGCACTCAAAAGGTCGCGCAGGCCAGAAGCCCAAGCCACGGTTTCCACCTGCACAGGATGGATGGCAAACAAAAAAGCTCCAATCCACGCAGCCGTATCGTACCTGACCTGTTCCCGTCCTAGTTCCGTTGGCCGCTTTCCGGAGCGCTCCAAAAGAAGCTTCAAGATGAGAAAAACTTCAACCGTATTTAAGGCATGGAGAAGCAAATTCACCAGATGATAGGGAAGTGGATCTGGTCTTTGGGTTCCGAATGCCAGCAAACACCAAACCGTATAAGCAAGTGGGATGTATAAATTATAATAGAAGCTGGTCCAAAAATACCTGACAGCACCTGCCAACAGAGGCGGATTTGCGTAAATGTTGAAATTATCATCCCAGGTTAGAAACTTGAAGGAGACACAGTAGCCGTACACCATAAGTACAGAGATAACTAGGAGGATCGAACCTCTCATGTATCCCCTGCTTTAGTGATCAGACGAGCTCCCCGCTTAAACGTAAAATAAGACCACATCCAGTGAATAAAAACAATCAGACGCCGCCGGAATCCAATTAAATAATAAATATGCACAAAAAGCCAAGTAATCCAGGCAAATCCCCCACTAATACGAAGCTTTCGAAACTCGGCGACCGCATACCCACGTCCCACCGTCGCCAGATTTCCTTTATTCTTGTAACGAAAAGGTTTCAAAGGAGGATCGCCCTTGAGTTTACGCCGGATCAAAGCTGCGACATACTTCCCCTGCTGCATCGCCACTGGAGCGACACCTGGCAGAGATTTTCCGTTTTGAGTATAAAGCGCAGTATCCCCCACCACAAAAATCTCAGGATGTCCCGGCAAGCTGAGATTCGGTTCGACCTTCACCCTCCCGGCTCGATCCGTTTCCGCTTGCAACCATTTTCCTGCCGGAGACGCCACAACGCCTGCAGCCCAAATCACAGTTTTTGCCCGGACCCGATTCCCCTCGAACTCAACTCCGTTTTCATCAATATGATCAACCCGAGTCTTGGTGATGATCTCTACTCCCAGAGATTCTAATTTTCGTTGAGCTTTCTTCGCAAGAGCGAGCGGAAACCCCATCAAAATTCTTTCATTCGCTTCAATGAGAACGATCTTAGTCATTCCGGGATCAACGTGTCGAAAGTCCTTTCTCAGCGCGTATCTCGCTAGCTCGCCGATGGATCCCGCCATTTCTACGCCCGTTGGACCGGCGCCCACGACCACGAAAGTGAGAAACGCCTTTCGCTTTTCCGGATCGGATTCCATTTCGGCTTCTTCGAAAGCAGTTAGGATTCGGCGACGAATCTGAATTGCGTCTGTGATACATTTCAGTCCGGGAGCGAATTTATTCCAATCTTCGTGACCAAAATATCCATAGAAAGACCCTGTCGCAAGAATCAGATAGTCATAAGGGATTCGTCTGGTCTTGGTCAGAACCAAGCGTTCCTTCGCATCCACCCCAATGACTTCGTCCATCATCACTTCTGAATTGACCTGACGTCGCAAAATAGCCCGAATCGGAGCAGCAATGTCCGCCGGAGAAAGAGACGCCGTGGCAACCTGATAAAGCAGAGGCTGAAAAAGGTGATGATTGCTCCGATCGATCAAGGTGATCGTAACAGGAGCCTTACATAAAGCTCGAGTTGCGGTTAAACCTCCAAATCCTCCTCCTACAATTACGACGTGAGGTGCCATACCAGTATTATACACGAGAGATACTTACTAGACACCGCAAGCTTTTGGAAGTACTGTCAAAATACTGTCAAAAGGGGCACGCCCTTGGGAGACGAAATGCACTCGCTTCGTACAGTTCTGAAAGATTTCAAAATAATCCGTCCGCGATTCGAAGTGAAGCAGGAGATCGCTCTCCAATGGCTGGGAGCTTGCCACGCCCAGGCTGAGGAGTACAAACGGCAGTCGGTAGGGGCTCGCACCGAAGAACTCACCTCTTATGTTCGCCTTTTTCAACGGTTCGGGTGCAATCCAGAGAGAATCGGAAAAAGAGGAACCGAATTAAGCGATGTAAAGCAGACCAACTTGAAAGAAATGGAAATCTTCAGCCCAACTGCCTTTTCCGATGAAAACATGAGCAGAGGATTTCCTGGTTTGAGTATCACAGGAAGAAATAGGTTTTTCGAAAAGGTCGTCAACACCCGCGTGAAAGAGCTTTTCGAACAAGACCTGGAGGCCCCCCCGCACCTCATTCATGTTTCATGCACAGGATACGTTTCTCCGAGCCCACCCCAGACCTTGGTTCAATCCCGTGGGTGGAATCGGCAAACTTCCATTACTCATGCCTACCATATGGGATGTTACGCATCCCTCCCCGCAGTCAGAATTGCGAATGGGTTTGTGAATTCCGGCGCGACCAGGGTCGAGATTCTTCACAATGAGCTTTGCACTCTCCATCTGGATTTGACCGACCACTCCCCAGAACAACTGGTAGTTCAAAGTCTTTTTGCGGACGGCCATATCCGTTACACTGCTGTGGAGGGAGATAGTTCGGATCGTGGGCTTGAGGTCTTTACCATTCGAGAGGAAATTCTGCCGGACACCTTAGACCAAATGACGTGGGCCCCCTGGGAATGGGGTATGAGGATGACGCTTTCCCGTAATGTACCTCAGCAAATTTCGGAAGTAGTCCGTGGGTTTGTGGATCGGATGTTGAATACAGCAGATCTTCCATCCTCAGATTCCCTTCCAGAGCTGATTTTTGCGATTCACCCGGGTGGGCCACGGATTATTGATCAGATTCAGACGGAGCTGAAGCTTCGGGACAATCAAGTCGTTCACAGTAAATCTACGTTATTCAATTACGGGAACATGTCCTCGGCTACTCTCCCTCACATCTGGAAAGCGCTTCTGGAAGACGATTCTATCCCAAATGGTCAGTGGATTGTAAGTCTCGCTTTCGGTCCCGGTTTGACCACCTTTGGTTCTGTGATGAGGAAACGGTGTTAAAGGTTTTGCTTGGAGTTCCATTTGTGTGTCAAACACTAGCAATGGTGATTGATGAGTTTCATTTTCACCGAACGCGTGGGTTGCCGCTTTGGGAACGCTGGGGACATCCGCTAGATACCCTCAGCGTATGGATCTGTTACGGATTTTTGATCCTATTCTCCCCTCTACCGGAACGAATTCAAGTTTTTGCCGGTATTGCTTGCCTTTCTTGCATTCTTGTAACAAAGGATGAATTTGTGCATCACCGCCTTTGTTCCGCCGGAGAGCAATGGCTTCACTCCCTGCTCTTTATTCTTCATCCGATTTGCTTCTTTACCGCTGGATGGATGTGGTGGAAGGGTGGATTTGAAACTATTTTTGCGGCACAGTTTCTTTTCATTTTTATTTTTTTTATTTATCAAACCTTTTACTGGAACCTTCTATGGAAGCCGAAGCCTTGAAGCCTCAGGCACTCTTTTTCCGCTGAAACTCTGGAGAAACAAAGGTTTCTTCGCATTCCTTACTACAAAAATAATAGGTTTGATCGGGACGAAAGAGAGCATGTCGAGCGGAGTGGGAGTCCACCTTCGTCTTACAAACCGGATCCTCTACCCAGTTTGCGCTGGATACAGGCATTTTATCTCTTTCCTTCATCACTTGAATAACATTGTCTCGATGCGCCACTAGAACAAACCTCCTTCAAATTCCTCACCGAGCCGAAGGAAATCTCGCCCTTCAGGGCGAGGTAGTTCCCCGGCGGACTGAGGGGCGGGGTGGAAACCCGTCCCGACCTTCCAACACCTGGGCCTTCAGGCCCGGGTTCATCGAATCTCCGAGGGATTAGGAATGCAATCTCCGTGCAAAGGCCTCAGCGCGCCGCTGCAAGGCAACGGAAAGTGACCCTCCAGTTAGGACAATCACCCAAACAATATAGATCCACAGGAGCATGATGGGGATCGCCGAAAGGCTGCCATACACACTGTGATAGGTCACTACTTTCCCGGTATAGAGCGAAAAACCCCACCGAGCCAAATGCCAACCCAGTGCAGTTACGGTAGCAGAGACCAGCGCGTACCGCCAGTGTACCCGAGTATTGGGAACCCATCGATATATGGAAAAGAATATCCCAATCGCAATTAAGAAGAGCCCCGTCCCGGTTGGAAAGAAGCGCCAAATAGGAAAGTCGAAGGATGTTGCGGCCCCGACTGCGACCGAGAGGGCCAGAGGCCCCAGAGTAATAAACATCCAGTAAATGGAAATCCTGCGAAAAACCCCCTCCGAAGGCGTAACTCCCCAAATTTGGTTAATCGCTTTCTCGATGTTCCACAGCATAGTCATCGTTGTGAAAACTAGCCCCACGAACCCGCTTACGCCGATCGTTCCCGCATGGGCGTTATCGATGAATTGATGCAGAGCGGATACCGCTTCTTCGCTCGCACCTTCTGTTAGATTATCCAAAATCAAGGGCTCTAGCGCACCATAGAGCCGATCCATTCCCCCAAACGCTTTGAAAATTGCAAAGCTGACCGCGAGAGCAGGCACGATGGAGAGAATTGTGGTGTAAGCCAAACTGGACGCAACCGCCAAAAGGTTTGCTTCTCTCATATGGACGCCGGTTTCTACGATGATGCCGGGAATCAGCTTTGCAATGGATTTCCGCAATTGATTCTGGTCGGTTAGTTTTTTCATCTGGCTACCTTCCCCGCCCGAAGCAAGGGACGATAAGTTTTTAAGCTGCTTTTGAACTCTTTCAGCTTGCGGTTCCAAGGGATGTCCCAGGGAAGCTTGGGAGTCAGTATCGCATGACAAAGGGTAACGAGTCCTTCAATATCTTGCCTATGGACAAACTCCGGAGCAGGTCCGTTTTCAGGGAAGCACTCGAATGGGTCCTGTTGTGCCGGAAATCCAAATCTTAGCGGCGCAACAGGACCCATTCGGTGCTTGTCAACAGCCATAAAGGAAGAACTTACGTTATCAGGGCCAGCGTCCGGTCCTCCTTGAAAACTTTGATTGTGGTAGTTCCCGAGCGGAACGGATATTCCGATACTTGTAAAGCCGTAAGCCGTTGCAGCGGTGGCTTCGCAGGTGCCTCCATCCATAATTCTGCGTTGATGCTGATTCGGGAGAGTTTTTGCGGCAAGTTCTGTAAGAATACTTAGGGCTTCCGGATTGAAAACTGTAAACCGATCTCCCAATCTTACTACGGGTCCTTTGCCGATATCCGCTCCGGCAAGGGTTCGCGAAGTTTCCAGACTGATACAGAGAATTGGCCGTTTCGCGTTTCGAAGCCAGCCCAGTTCAAAATGACCAATAGCGCCGATGAATCCGACCTCTTCTGCTCGCGTTAAAAGGCCGAGGAAGGGAGGTGCCTCCTTTGATTTTCTTTTCCTCCAGAGTTCCTGAGCCACCGAGATCACAGCAAAACAACCGACCAGATCATCCGCAGCTTTCGTGTAAATGAGGGCATCCTCCCGCCAAACTGGAGCTCGGAAACGAAAGCCTCCGAAAAGAGAAGTGGGACCTTCTAGTGGATGGATCGGAAGGGGGTCGGAGATGACCACCGTAGCCGTGTCAATTGCACGTCCCGAAGGATGGAGCTTTACGTTTTTCATTTGCCCAGCAACAACTCCGCCTTGCATCAACCCACTCTGGCCAGCCAGCCAGACTCGTGCATTTTCGAGGTGCTGGGTGGGGGAACCTCCGTGCCATTTCACTTCCAGCTCTTGATCCGATTTCCAGCGGACACCATGAAACCCGGGATGATCCATATGGGCGATAAAAACCCGGAGGGGTTCTTTTGACTTTTGCCGAACCAGCCTTAGATACTCGGCTGGGGATTTTGCTCCAATCACGATATTTCCAATTCGGTCGAGGAAATGCGGAATTTCGGTCTTCTTCAATTCGGATAGGATTTGGGAGATGACGTATCCTTCTCGAAAAGGAGCGGTGGGTTGGGACAAAATATTTTCTAGCAAGGTATCTGCGGGTGTGTCCATAGGTTGGAAAAAGGCTAGCGCTAATCGGAGAATTTGGAAAGGGCTTTAGAAGAGTTACCCCAGAAATAGAGATGGCCTACTCGATCCTACTTGCCCTTGATCAGCGACTTTAGGCGTTTAAATTTGGACTTTATTCGGTTGCCTACTTTTTTGGATTCCTTCTCGATACGCGCTTTCTCTTTTATATGCGCTCTATAGGCTTTGAAAACTCTATCGGCGTTCCAGATCTTTATGGTTTCTTTGTCGGATTTAGTAAGAATGAATTTCCCGTCAGGTGAGAATGACGATCTATAAGTGGAGGGCAACTCAAATAATACTTTTTCTGCTTTGATATCCCATACCTTGGTCATGCTGTGGTCAGAGGTAATTAATTTATCCGAGTCTGGCGAAAAGTCAGCGTAAACAGGATGGTTCTCATTTTGGTTAGAAGTTTTAATGTGTACAAAGCTTTGAGATTGGCCTGTCTCCATATCCCAAACTTGTACTGTCGAAAAACGTGAGTTCATTGTCGCCATTGTCCAATCACTGGAGAAAATTGGTCTCTCAAAACGGCCAAAAGCCAAACCATCAATAGCACCTCGCAGAGTGATAGGATTTTCACGGCCTTCGACATTAAATGTTGCACTTGAACGCTCACCTGCACCACTCCAGAACTGGGTAGTTTCGATATCCCCAGTAGCCCAGATGATCGGAGTATTAGGATGCGGAACAGCATGTCCAGATTCCACGTCGAAAAGTACTCCACAGAATTCGCGTTCACTTTCCCTGTACGACAGCGTAGAAATAAATCTACCATCCTTGGACATCCTTACAAGGGGATCCGAACGGGGGTCCCACCCATTAAGGGGATGCTGCATTTTTGGCATCAAGACGTGTTTAAGTTCTCCGGTTGAAGAACTCCAGAGGTGTATGCTTTCATTATCTGCGGCTCCTACTATAGTTGTACCGTCTGGAGAATAAAATACGTCGAAATCCTTACCCAGAGGAAAAGTCATGACTAGACCGTTTTCTACGTCAGCTTTTTCACTATCAGATAAAGCTGAGACGCTTTGAGCGTCTACTTTTCCGACGATT
>Ga0206839_1026_pt2 | contig 26824 bp, 31 predicted proteins | sample Alteio_BWOrgCont_27_FD_152883 | JGI IMG/M metagenome (GOLD analysis project Ga0206839, IMG submission 152883) | Enriched cells from forest soil in Barre Woods Harvard Forest LTER site, Petersham, Massachusetts, United States -... | ecosystem: Environmental > Terrestrial > Soil > Temperate forest >... | reverse complement strand
AATAAAAAACAATGTTATAACTAACAATTCAAAAAAATCTCTTCCGCAATAAACAAATTCCCAATTCCCGTGTTTTTTGCGTAGGTTTGTGTCAATAATAATTATTTCTTAACAATAAGCGAATCAGTATATTAACCAGTGTAAGGTTGGGGACAACGATAGTTGGTGCTTTTATTTTTTTTGAATACGGTTTTTAGAACGGCGCTCTATATAAAATACTATAAATGGGATGTGGCAACTGTAGCACGGGCGCCAATGGCAAACCGGGCGGGTGCAAAGGGAATGGTGGGTGCAGCACGGGTGGCTGTAACCGATTGAATGTATATGACTGGCTGGCAGATTTGCCACTTCATGATGGAGCAAAGCCATATACGGTAATTGAAATGTCCTTTAATAAAGGAAGCAGAAAAGAGTTTTTCCGCAATAATACCCATCATGTACCAGAAAAAGGTGAATGGTTTGCCGTAGAAGGCGTGGGTGGTTACGATGTAGGCCAGGTGAGCCTTACCGGGGAACTTGTAAAACTTCAATTGAAAAAATACGGTGTCAAAGAGGCGGAGGTAAACAAACGTTTGCTCCACCCGGCCACGCCCGATGAATTGGAGCAATCCGGTAAGCAAAAAGAACGTGAGGCGGAAATGCTGGTGCGATCACGGTCCATCGCACGCAGCCTGAACCTGGAAATGAAGATCTGTGAAGTGGAGATACAGGCAGACAGCAAAAAAGGCACTTTCTTTTATACTGCCGACCAAAGGGTGGACTTCAGGGAACTTATTAAGCTGTTTGCAAGTGATTTCAAAATGAAGGTGGAAATGAAGCAAATAGGTGCCCGGCAGGAAAGCGGTAAAGTGGGTGGTATTGGCTCCTGCGGACGCGAACTCTGTTGCAGTACCTGGCTCACAGATTTTAAATCTGTAAATACCACCGCAGCACGTTACCAGAATCTGTCTATCAACCAAACTAAATTATCCGGACAATGCGGCAGGCTTAAATGCTGCCTGAATTATGAGCTGGATACTTATATGGACGCACTCTCAGTTTTCCCAGATCATGCTGACCACCTGGAGACAATAAAAGGAGTAGCCCATCTGCAAAAAAGAGATATTTTCAAAAATCTCATGTGGTATAGCTATTCAGATAATAATAAGCAATACCCCCTTTCTATAGAAAGAGTACGGGAAATACAAAAATTAAATAAACAAGGCCAAAAAGCAGAAGAGCTGCACCCTGTGGAACTGGAAACGAAGGATACCAAGGCCGGTATAAAACCGGATATGGGATATGTAAATGATGTGGGGCAAATAACCTTAAAAAACCTGGAACATAAGAATAAAAAGAAGAAAGGGGGCAATAAGGACAAAGCAGCGGTAGCAGATCAGGGACAGGGACAGGCTCCGCAAGGACAGCCACCAAAAAAGAATGCGCAGCAAAAACCTGCACAGCAACAAAAGAATAAAGGCCAACAGCCCGGAATGCAGCAGGAAAATAAGCTACAGCAACCTAAAAACCCCAACCAACAACCAAAGCAAGCTGCTGAGAGGGGGGAAAAAAAGGTGAATAAACCACAAAATAAGCCTGCGCCGCAGGTGCAAAATGAGGGGGAAGGTTCGCAAGAACCTAACAAACAACCCGGCAACAAACCACAACAAGGTAATAGGCCACAGCATAACAAACCACACAACCAAAGACAAAACCAGCCAAAAAGGCAAGATAACCACCCTCAAGATAAGCAACAAAAACCAACAGAAGGAAACACTACAGAACCATAAAACAGGAGTTATCACTAAAATATATAAAAGTAAAAACCGGAGATTTTCTCCGGTTTTTATTTATATATATAAGTTTTGAGCTTTATCTTTTGTGTTCTTCTTTTTGCTTTTGACCAGACTGAGACCTTTGTGGTTGTCTCTGAGGTTGTTGAGGCTGTGCTTGCGGCTGCCTATTTTGAGGCTGAGGTTGTTGTGGTTGTGCCTGGGGTTGCCTGAATTGTGTTTGAGGTCCAGCTGCTGGCTGCCTGTTGTTATACACCGGCTGTTGTGGCTGTGACTGGTTATTCGCAGGAGTTTGTATATGCTGTGGTTGCGGCCGGTTGTTTTGCTGTACCTGTTGCTGATTTCTTGGTTCTGCCACCCCGGAATTATTATTTTGTCTTTGCGTCAATTCCTGCCTGAACTGGGGTTGCGCATTACCTTCATTCCGGGAAATTTCCTGTGGCCTGCCTATTGGTTGCGTGGCCCTGAATGAATTGGCAGGACGTGCAGTTTGCTGTGTTTGGCTATTTATTGTTGGGCGATATACCTGCACTACCCCACCACTTTCACGTGCCTCCCGGTAAGAACCTGCATTAGATACCCGGTATACCTGCACGGGTTGGTGTGTTTCCCGCTCGATCACTTCACGGCGAGGGCCATAATAATAGGTTGTATGATAACCATTATCCACATATGTTTCATTTATGTAAGTAGTCTGGCGCATATACCTTCTTTCATAGCGCGGTTCATAATACGTATATACATTTGGACGATACAGGTATTCCGGACCTACGAATACCCAATAATTATCCGGGTATTCATAAGCACCACCCGGCATAGCTCCCGGACCCATAGGCGCCCATCCATAATAACCGCCGCCTGACCTCCAGCTCACCCATGCCGGAGCCCATTCATGGCCTGGTAACCATACCCAGCCGTAATAAGGATTGTACGTCCATCGGCCATAATGATAACACGCCCAGCCATAAGGCGCATCAGATACCCACATATTGCCATAATCCGTCATTGCCCAGTGGCCGCCTGTAGCATAAGGCCGGTAACCCGGAGCTTCATTAGGCACCCACACATTTCCATATTCAGGATCTTCCACCCATTGACCGTATGGAGATAATTCATCATAAAAAGTCTGGTAGGATACTACCACGTCCTGTGCTAATGTTTTTTGTCTGGGGGCAACAATAAGCAATAAACTTATGGTCATAATGCCAGTTATCCTGGCGAAGGTTCTTTTCATTTGTGTGTGTTTGTAATTACCTGATACAAATTTAGTTCCAAAATTCTTTACTGATAATGATCCAGCAAAATAAACATTGTTAAAATTTTAAGTTATAGTATTCCCTACATAAGCGATTTAACTACCCACGAATTAACTATTTAACCAATTAACCAATCACTCACCCTCTGACTATCCTTATCATTTTAAGTGCCGTTACCGCAGCTTCCTCCCCCTTATGACCGTGAACACCTCCAAGCCTTTCCCATGCCTGGTCTTCATTATCCAAAGTAAGCACCCCGAAAATGACAGGCACCGGCAACGTAAGGTTCAATTGCAGAATACCATCCGTAACAGCACGGCATACATAATCGAAATGAGGAGTGCCTCCGCGTATAACTGCGCCAAATGCTATAATAGCCTCGGGCCGCTCATCACTGTTTTTATATCGTTCCCACAATTGCCGGCAGCCAAAGGGAAGCTCAAAGCAACCCGGCACAGCAAGTTTCCCAATAATATCACCTGTAAACTTATGAATGATGCCTTCGCAGCCATTCACCAGTTCCCTTACTATTTTATCATTCCATTCGGTATGCACTATAGCCACACGCGGTAGCTGTAATTGTTCCAGTAAATGTGTATCCAACAAGCTAAAACTGTTCTGAGATTGCGCCATAAAAATTCTATCTGTATAAAGGTAAAACGGAGAATGAATTAATTGAAATATATTTTAAATAAGATTTTATACTGGCATTTCCGGCCAGTATTAATCTTCTGAAGGAATGCAATCAAATAATTCTTTCAGATCAAGGGAAAAACCGGGTAAAATAGCCGTTGTAACAATATCTCCTGCAACCATAGGACGTGAAGTTATATAACGACCTTCTGCAAGCCTGTTGACCAAGAATGTTTTATCGGAAGGGGAAACAATCCAATATTCCTGCACACCTGACTCCTCATAAATATCAAATTTATTCTTCAGGTCTTTTTCGTTATTACCGGGAGACAGCACCTCCACCACTATATCAGGAGCGCCTATGCAACCTCTCTTATCATACTTTGACGGATCACAAACCACACAAACATCCGGCTGCACAACTGTATATATTTCCTTATCTTCTTTAGATTTCCGTGGCAGACGAACATCAAAGGGAGCAACAAATGTTCGGCATGGTTGTTTCTTTAAAAAATCTCTGAAGGTTCCATAAATCTCACCTGCCAACACCTGGTGGTTAAAATTGGGAGCCGGACTCATTTTAAATATTTTACCTTTTATCAGCTCTACCCTTTCTTCAAATTGCCACTTGAAGTAGTCTGCATAAGTGTATAGTTTATTTATATCCAGATCGGCCAGTTTCATTATATAATTTCTTATAAGCAAATTTAAGAAAGAAAAACAATGTTCAGAAACCCTGCTATGACAAATACTTGCCTACTATCGGTACTCTCCTGCCAACACCAAATGCTTTTGGAGACACCCGGATAATGGGGCAAAATTGGTTTCGCTTATATTCATTTGTATTTACCAGCTTTAATATTCTTGCCACAAGCTGCGGGTCATTACCTCTGTCTATTATTTCCTTCGGGCCTTGCCTACGCTCAATATATTGGTACAATACAGGGTCCAACACATCGTATTCCGGCAGGCTATCACTGTCTTTCTGGTCATGCCGCAATTCTGCACTGGGGGCTTTATCAAGGATATTTTGCGGAATGATCTCTTTTCTCCTGTTTATATAACGGGCAAGGGTGTAAACCTGCAACTTATATAGATCACCGAGCACGCTCAAGCCACCAGCCATATCGCCATATAGTGTACCATAACCTGTAGCCAGCTCACTTTTGTTGGATGTATTCAGCAATATTGTTCCAAACTTATTCGAGAGTGCCATTACAAGGGCACCGCGTATACGGGATTGCAGGTTTTCTTCCGCCACGTTGAAGGGAAGCCCTTTAAATACAGGGTCGAGTGCTTTTTCAAACGCTTCGAATACGCCTTTTATTGGTACAATATCATAGTGATTTCCGAGATTTTCAGACAACTGTTCCGCATCACTTACAGAATGTGCAGTGGAAAACTGCGAGGGTAATAAGAGGGCATTTACATTTTGCGGCCCCAGCGCCTCACAGGCAAGCGCCAACACTACGGCGCTGTCTATACCACCGGAAGAAGCCACTATGGCTTTTTTAAAACCCATCTTACTGAAGTAATCCCGGATACCAAGCAGCAATGCCTGGTATATCTTTTCAATATTTTTCTCCGGTTCAAAATTTTCCGGGGCAAACGCTATTACAGAAGATTCACCATTTGTATGTGTGGTTCCTTCCGCAAAAACTCCATCCTCATTCCAATTAACAGACTGGATGGACTCTGTAAAATAAGGCAGCTCCGCGCAAAGGCTGCCATCAGCATTCATTACAAGGGAGCCACCGTCAAATACTATTTCTGTTTGTGACCCCACAGCATTGCAATACACGATGGGTAGCCCGTATTTCAGTACATTTTGCCGCACTATCCCTTTTCTGTTTATCTCATGCACATAATCGAATGGCGATGCGCTGAGATTGATCATGATGTCCGGCTGCTGCTTTATCAATTCGTCCATAGGACATACCCGGTATAGTGGATCAGCACCAAGATTCCATATATCCTCACAGATGGTTACTGCCAGTTTCTTACCTTTGAAAGGGAGTACGTGCCATTCATAAGCCGGCTCAAAATAGCGGTACTCATCAAAAATATCATAATTGGGCAGCAGGGTTTTATGCACTATGCCTTTTATCTCTTTCTCATACAAAAGGTAGGCGCTGTTAAACAGATCTTTACCCTCTACTTTCGGGTTGCGGGACGGACAGCCAACCAACACACCTATAGTATCCGCAGCTTCCCTTATCTTATCTATTGCCGCAAGGCACTGGTCTATAAAATCATCAAACTCCAGGAAGTCACGCGGAGGATAGCCGCACATAGCCAATTCTGAAAATACTATGAGATCGCCCTTTTGTTGTTTTGCCTGCTCTATAGCAGCCAGTATTTTTGCAGTATTGGCTTCGAAATTGCCGATGTGGTAGTTCTGTTGCGCGAGGAATATCTTCATTGTCCTTAAAAAGTCACGAAATGCGATAAGCAATAATTACAGGCAAAAGTACATATCCTGTGGTTATTCCCACATGATAAAATTAGTTCACCAATGGCCAGGAAAACCCAAATCTTATCAAAAAATCCGGACCGGTATAAACCGGGGTATCCCCTGCCCCTGCAATGGGTGTGCCTACGTAAAGAATAGTATTCTGCTTAAACAATAGCTGCTGTATATTATCGCACATAATGAATCCCCGGAATCTTTTAATCCGGATATTCAGGAATACAGATTCTTCCGGCACATTGGCAACATATGCCGTATTCTGATAAAAGAACCGGTTGAGCAATGCGTCGTACCCAGCCGGATGATAGGCGGTATTATAACGCAATTCTATGCCTACCGCTGTTCTCAGCGCCCTGTTAAACAAAGACCGTTCATAACTAAGCTGGTGCCTGCCCATAAAAACCGGGATATTTACAGGCGCACTTATCGGCATTTCCTGGTAAACCAATTCGTTGTCTAAAAAGAAATTCCCGACTTTGAATGTTTTGCGTCCCCAGACCTGTATTATATTGTATGGTATAGAATATTGGGCTGGCTTTTCGCTGTCATTCAAATAAATATAGTTGTTTATCAAATAATTCCTTACCCCACCCGACAAACGGAAACGCGGGCTTTCCAATGCCGCGTATAGACAGGTAACACTCTCTTTATGGAACTGGTAGAATAACTTGGTATAAACATTTTCATAGTTAGTATAAGAATAAGGAGCGCTGTTGAGCTGCTGCTGAAACCCTGCTACGAAACTGCCCAGCATGTTTTTTAATTCCTTGCCTACAGACGCATTGAGCGTAAAGTCACCTGCATCTGGCCCTGTGAGGAAGAATTGTGTATTGGCCCCATACTCCCACTGTCCCGGATGCAAGGCTTCTTTTTTCAGCTCACCAGCGAAGTAATTGCTGACGGTCGTAATCCGGTCATACCCCTGGCCATAAACTTTCTGGTTAAACAATGTATCGCGTAAGGGCACGGGAATAGGATCAGATATGAATTGGTCGAGCCGGTTGCCTAAACCGGCACTGAATTTTAATTGATCCCCCTCCTTCCCAATAAAACCATTGAGCAACACTTTATTATCTACCCAAAACCATTTTTGCTCTGTTATCACAGTATCACCGCCTAATGGGTCATAACCAGTGCCTGTGGTCACAAAATTCTGATTGAACAATGTTATGTAACGGGCAGAATCGGGCAGGGCATCTTTATAAACGTGTTTTTCCGTGCTGATCTCCAGCTTGTGCGAAATACTAAATACAGGCTTGAGCTGGTAACTGAATTGCGTGGAATCTTCGTTGTAAGTGGTATCCGTCTTGCCAAAAGTATAACTATGCAGCAGCATAAATGTAAAATCACGCTGCATATTTGATACGGGGGATCTTGTGGTGCTATAAGCGCCTGTCGGGTCTTCATACGCGGCACTGATCGTTTTTCTGTCTGTAAATGCAGGATCAAGCAATTCAGAATCTGCAATGCCACCATTCTCATCCTGCTGTTCTTTATTGTATACCATCCCGGCAAATAGTGTATAGTGCTTATCAAGGCTCTTATAACTGGTACTCATAAAAGCATTGTCATGATTAGTCCGCTGTATCATATAAAAACCGGGAGAATTGATCTTGCGGTACTCTACAGCAAAGTTCCAGTTTGGCCGGATATTTTGTGTATGCATGATACTTACATACTGCTCCAGTTTTGAGCCAAGTACATAGCTGAAATCTGAATAGGGCCTGTTTGTTGTATAAAATTTGAGGCTATCCACATCATATCGGTATACATCAAAAATATGATAGCCAAGCGTAGGGCCAACACGATTTTCAGGTGTAAAGAAAAAATTGGATACCGGGCTGCCAAGATTGCCGAGATCGTGGTACCAGGGCTGTGTGAAAGGCATTCGCTGAAATGTATGCAGAGAGGTATCCGGTGTATAGATACGTGCAGAATTCAGCTTCTGATAGGTAACATTGGCCGACTCATCTTTCCATTTATTCGTGTTTGTCTTGCTGGTATCCTTTTGGGGTGTATTCAGTGTGCCTGCAGGCTGGCCGTTGGTTACCGTAGATTGTGCAAAAGATAACCTGCTGCAAAATAGCAGGCAAAGCAATAAAAAGCAATAAAAAATATTTACCCGGCTATTTTTCAAATACGATTACTTTTTTAGCGGCAATCTATTTTAACAAATTGTTGCCAAAAGTAACAAAAGCAACGTTATACTATCCTTAAAAATCCTGATGTGGATGATATGAGCTACAGGTGCTTTACCATTGCTGCTACTAATGCTGCCATCTTTGGCGCTGCGGCATTGGCTGCTTCCAGCACTTCGTCATGGGTAATGGATATAGTCACATCGCTGATGCCAATATCAGTAATGACACTAATGGCAAAAACACGCATACCACTGTGGCGGGCGACAATTACCTCCGGCACAGTGCTCATACCCACCGCATCACCGCCTATTGTATGCAGCATTTTATATTCAGCCGGTGTTTCAAATGTAGGCCCCTGCAAACCAATATATACACCTGTCCTTACACTTACGCCTTGCTGTGCCGCTATGTCTTTTGCCAGGTTCATCAATTGATGGTCATAAGCCTGGCTCATATCCGGGAAGCGAGGGCCGAGGCGCTCATCATTATGCCCACGCAAAGGATGCTCCGGGCAAAGATTAATGTGGTCTTTTATGATCATGAGGTCTCCAATATTGAAGGCCACATTAGTGCCCCCTGCCGCATTGGATACGATCAGCGTCTCTACCCCCAATGCTTTCAAAACTCGCACGGGGAAGGTAACCTCCTCCATACTATAACCTTCATAATAATGAAAGCGACCTGCCATCAACACTACTTCCCTGCCATCTATTTTGCCAAATACGAGCTTGCCCCCATGCCCTTTTACTGTAGATACCGGGAAATTGGGGATATCTGCATATTCTATTTCCGTTTCTTTTTCTAAAATATCTATTAAACCGCCGAGGCCACTGCCCAGTATGATACCAATTATGGGTTTGCTGCTGATTCTGGGCTGTATATAGGCAGCCGTTGCCTGAATTTTGTCGTATAAAGTCATAAATTGTTAAAAAATCCGGAGCAAGATAAGTATCTTCTGGCAGTAAGCGAATGCCCCCGTTTAGACATAGATCAGATCCGGCTCAATTGCGTTAAAATACTTCGGTTTGATGCCCCCTCGCGACGCCAAATCAACTTTAATATGTAATAATAACTCCAACTCATTGGCGAGATCAACAAACTCAATGCCTATAGGTTTTGTAAAATCAACCAGGATATCCACATCGCTTTCTTCAGTAGCATCGTCCCGGCTATAGGAGCTAAACAGCGCCAGTGCCTTTACATTGTATTTTTTTTTCAAGTAAAGGTTTTACGGACTGCAGTTTAGACAATATGTAGTCGGTTGTCAACATCACCCCAAATTACATTATTTCCGGTAAAGTCAATTTGATGAAGCTATCTGCTATATGCAGGATTCATTACTTCATTCACTGATAATCTCACCGGCTGGCCTATTTCAGGGGTGCCAAGATGGTGGCGCTGCTCGATGGTATCGAGGGCGGCTTTGCGCTGCAAGTGGTGGCCCAGTAAAGTTCTTATGTCCTTGCCTGCCACATGGAGTATTTCATTTTTGAGGCGCATTTCTCTTGCCAGGCGCCCTACAATAAAGATAAGCGATACTACAGTTGCCGCCAGTCCGTATACTCCTAATATCAGGTAAAAAATGCCAGGGCCTCCTATCTTGTTACGGCTTTCCGTATCATACAATATTTGCCCCAGTATACTGAATGGATAGATAAAATGCATGAAGATCATAAATGCTACTCCCCCAGCGCTGATAATATAGCAACTTACTTCCGTAAGGATAAGGGTGCCACTACTGAGCAACCTTTGGGCAGCCGGTTTACGTAGTGAAACAGAGAGCGGGTCGAGCATTTCAATCTGCTCATTGATCATTATCCGCTCTTCTCTGAACTCAGCGAGGAGATCATCTTTCAGGGTGGTTAACGCCATTAGTAAAATATTTATTTACAAATATTTAGTACAAAAATAACGTACCAATACAGGTGATATTATTTTTAGATATCCACACCATGTTAATAAGGCATGTGAAGATAACAATACGTTTACTATTAGTGTATTTTTACATTAATAAATGTGGTGGCATTTCGTTATATTCGGTTAAGCAAATCATGTACGCAAAAATAATTTACAGCCGATGTCCAATCAGGACAATCTCATTTGTTATAGTGGTGGTACAAAATTTCTATAACAATCAAAAAACTTAAACAATGAATGAATTCATGTTAATTTTCAGGCACGAAGACGGCAACAAAGTGGCCTCACCAGAGCAAATACAGATCTGGATGAAGCAAACCATGGACTGGATTGGCGGCATTGCCGCCCAAAACAAATTCGTTGGGTCGAACGGCCTTCCGTTTGATGATGCAAGAGTAGTTATGCATAAAAACGGTAAAAACATGGTCACGAATGGGCCTTTTGGCGAAATCAAAGAAACAATTGGCGGTTATATCATTGTAAAGGCTGATTCTGTGGAGGAAGCCGTAGAATTTGCTAAAGGCAGCCCTGTGCTGCAGGGAGAAGGTAATAGCGTAGAAGTGCGGAAAATAGCTAAAAGAGACGGAATACATTAAAGCATAAAAAAGCCCCTGTATCTTTACCGGGGCTTTTTTCATTATGGATAACGGAGCATTGATACCTCACTTATTCAGGACGGAATATAGAAAAATTATTTCAGTCCTTTGCAAACGTTTTGGATTTGGCGAAGTAGCAACTGCTGAAGATATAGCTAGCGATACTTTTCTTGCCGCAGCAGAGGTATGGCCTATACATGGCATTCCACCTAACCCGGTAGCATGGCTCTATAATGTAGCAAAAAACAAAGCAAAGAACCATTTGCAGCGGCACCATCTCTTTGACCATAAAATATCTCCTGGCATCAAAGCGATGTATGGAGATGCAAGCATGGAAATAGACCTTTCTGAGCAAAATATCAATGACAGCCAGTTACAAATGATGTTTGCCATCTGCCATCCTGCCATTTCGCGCGAAGCGCAGGTGGGGCTGGCACTACGCATCCTGTGTGGTTTTGGGATAGAGGAAATTGCAGATGCATTTCTGACCAATAAGGAAACCATCAATAAACGATTACTGAGAGCAAAAGACAAAATAAGGGAAGAAAAAATCGACATTGAATTTCCGGGTATTGCGGCAATTGATGAAAGGCTGGAAACTGTACTGACAACCATTTATCTTTTATTCAGTGAAGGTTATTATTCTGTAAGCAGTAATGATACCTTGCGTAAAGACGTTTGCCTGGAGGCAATGCGGCTGTGTTACATGCTTATTGAAAACGAAAGTACCAACAAACCGCAGGTAAATGCACTACTCTCATTGATGTGCTTTCATGCATCCAGGTTTGATGCAAGGGTAAATAAACGTGGCGAGCTGGTTTTATATGAGGAGCAGGATACCAGCTTATGGAATACAGAGCTGATAGGTAAGGGCGCTTATTTTCTGAAATGCGCTTCGGGCGGTAATGAAATTTCAAAATACCACCTCGAGGCATCCATTGCTTACTGGCACACACAGAAAGCAGATACGAAAGAAAAATGGGAAAATATCTTACAATTATATAACCGCTTGTTGCAAATGGAATATTCTCCCGTAGCTGCCCTCAACAGAACTTATGCTCTTTCAAAAGCAAATGGGAAAGAAGAAGCCATCAGGCAGGCAGAAAAACTGAACCTATCAGACGATCATTTCTATTTTACCTTGCTGGGTGAATTATATAGGGACATTGACAATGAAAAGGCAAAAGAACACTTTTGCACTGCCTATTCTCTTGCTAAAACACAAACCGACAAGCAGGTTATTCAGAAAAAGATCGATACCCTGCAATAAATTCTCAGTCCTTACCTGATCAGGTTTTCCAGTTTCTTGTCGTTGGTAATGATCACTTTACCGGTCTTAATGTCTATCAGGCCTTCGCTTTTGAAATCACTTAATGTGCGTATCAAAGATTCGGTGGCGGTGCCCGCTATAGTAGCGAGGTCGTCGCGGCTTATATCTATCAGGTAAGGTTCTTTTTTATTAGTATGGTATTTCTTTTGAAGACTCATTAATGCATCTGCCACTTTTTTGCGCAGTGTATTATAGGCTATCCCAAGCAGTTGTTTTTCTTTTTCCATTAAATTTTTTGCAAGCATGCCAATAAACTTTTTGGCTGTTACCGGGCTGCTATTAATCAATTCTTCAAAATCTTTTCTGGGTATCAGGGCCAGCTCGGTCTCTTCCATGCTTTCCGCATTTTCCTTATAGGCTGTGGCCTCCAGGAGCGGCACAAACCCAAAGAAATCGCCTTCGTTATACAAATCCATTACGAGGTCTTTGCCATCTTCATGCGTTTTGAATGTTTTTACTTTTCCTTTCAGGATGTAGTATAAATAGTGAGGGTTCTGGCCTTCTTTATAAATAAGCTGCTTCTTTTTATATTCATTGGTGTTGCTCTCCTTTTTCAGGTCATCCAGCGTTTTTTTACTGTTCAGGGTAGACATGAGTTCGTTCAGGCCTTCCAGGTCGGGAGTGAGCTGTTTTTTCATTATGTCCATTTTGCGCAGGCGGCTTTCAATGGCATTCAGCAGTTCATTGCCCGCAAATGGTTTGGTAATGTAATCATCGGCTCCCATTTCCATCGCCGAGCGGAAATCGCTGCGCTCGCTTTTGGAGGTGAGGAATATAAAGGGGATATTCTGCGTTGCAGGGTCTTTGTGCAGTACATGCAGCACACCATACCCATCCACGCCGGGCATCATAATATCGCAAATAATGAGGTCCGGGCTATTTTTCTGTGCGGCCTCGATACCTTCTTTGCCATTTGCTGCCATGATTACTTTATAATCAGACAACATAAGTATTTCAGCTACATTTTCCCTAATATCTTCATTGTCTTCAATGATCAGGATTGTTTTCATTATTCGCTTTTTTATTATTAAATGTGATGGTGAATCGTGTGCCTTTACCTATTTCGCTTTCACAGTTTATTTTTCCATTGAGCAGTTCTGCATATTTATTCACTATATGCAACCCAAGGCCGGTACCTTGTATATTAGTGACATTTGAAGACCTGAAAAACCGCTTGAACAGATTTTCCTGGTCTTCTTTTGGTATCCCTATACCATTATCCTTTACAGAAAGTATCAAAACATGGTCGTGATTATCTGTTGTCAATTCTATGAGGGAATTTTCAGGGGAAAACTTGATAGCATTGGACAGTAAATTGATCACAATATGACGCATCATAGAAGCATCCGTATATATCATTTCATCCCCTGTATGATGGTAAGATATATGCTGCCCTTTTATGAGCAGGTGCTGCACTTCCTGCACCGCATTTTCCATGTGCTTCTTTATGTCATAATTGCTATACTGCGGATGAATATTACCTTCCTCAATTTTACCCACAGATAGAAAATCATTCAGTATCTCCGTGAGCGAGGAAACGGAGGATACAATGCGCTGAATATGTTTATCCCTCTGTGTTTGTTCTTCCACAGCCTTGTATCTTGACAACAAATAGGCAGATGAAAGCACCGCACTCAGTGGGGTGCGGAATTCATGTGAAGCCATAGAAACAAAGCGGGACTTCAATTCATTTAATTCTTTTTCTTTTTCCAGCGCAGCTCTTAATTCCGCTTCTGCAATTTTCTTTTCAGAAATATCAATAGCGATGCTTAAATACCCTGTTATTGTGTTGTGTGTGTCCTTTAAAGGCGTTATTTCTACAGATACGTAAAAAGTACTGCTGTCTTTTCTCACATAGTGCCACTCAATACCGTTTCCCTGGTTTAACTCTGTTAATGTTGCCAGCACCTCAAAATCTGTATTTATTTTTCTATCCAGCCTTTCAGCTATCTCGTTCGCTTTATTGTTCAGTTCATCAGGTGCATGAATGAGTGCGAGTGTATGCTTATTTACCATCTCTTCAGCTTTATAGCCCAATGTTGTTTCAGCAGCAGGGTTCAAAAATTGAATGTACCCATTTTTATCACAAACAATAATTATCGCCCCCGCATGGTTCCAGATATTATTCAGAAACGTGTTTACTCTTTGCAGTTCAGTATCTTTCTGTTGTGTTTCCACTATTTTGGCGCTCAGCTGCTCTACAGTTAATGCAAGCGATTGGCTGCCCTCCTTCACTTTCTCTTCCAGGTGGGCATTCAACTGTTTTATGGCTTTTTCAGTTTCTTTTCTCTGCGTAATATCATTGATAAAAGCCATTGAATAATGTTCATTACCTATGGAATAGTGACCCAGGCTCACTTCTACAGGAAATTCAGCTCCATCTTTTTTCATGCCAGAGAGTTCCATCCCTAGCCCCATGGGCCGGCTATGAGGGTCGCCGCTAAATTTTTCGCGGTGCTTTATATGCCTTTCTTTATACCTCGACGGAATGAGCGCTTCTATCTTAAGGCCATGTAGCTCTTCTTCGCTATATCCGAATTGCTGACAAATAAATTTATTAGCCATCTGGATCTCGCCTTGGGAATTAGTGATCAATATACCAATACTGGCATAGTCAAAAAGCGCCTGGAATGATTCGTTATTTAATGTTGTAAATGGCATCCTGGAAGTTCCTTTGGCTTTATCAGCCACCAAAGGTAATCCGTTATGTGATAAATTGCTTTCACCCATAAAAAACAAATATTATTTATTTATAAATTTTAAAAGCTGATTAATATCATGAGAAAACATGATTTTGGTCAGGAAATATTACAAATACCTAAAACAGGAGTGGTAACAACTACAAACACTGATAAAACTCATTTTTGCCATTGACACATGTCATATACCGTCCTTCAGAACAATAATAAGTTTGTTCCGGCGCACTTCTGCACCGGATTTTTTTAGAATCCATACATTTTTTGAATTATGCATTATTTCCTTGTTTTTATTTTTTCGCTTCTTGTTGATCTTATGCCATTTGCCGGCCCTCCAGCCTGGACAGTAATGGTTTTCTTCCAGATGCGGTATAGCCTTAATGTCTGGATGGTATTATTATATGGAGTAACGGGGTCAACAATCGGCAGGTATTTACTGAGCAAATACATCCCGGTATTATCTGCCAAATATATCAAAGCACAAAAGAATACGGATATCCAGTTTATCGGGAAAAAACTGGATGGAAACGGATGGCAAATTCAATTATTTGTTTTGCTCTACACCTTAATGCCATTACCATCAACACCGTTATTTATGGCTGCTGGTATTGCAAGGATCAGGCTGATACATATACTGCCTGCTTTTTTTATCGGGAAATTTACAAGTGATATGTTGATGGTTTTATCAGGAGAGTATGCCATTAATAATATAGATCATATTGCTGACGGCTTTTTATCATGGAAAGGTATTTCAGGCACTATATTGGGCATTATTATTATTTGTATTTTCCTTTTTATTGATTGGCATAAACTATTACAGCAAAAGAAGTTTAGCCTCGATTTCCATATTTGGAAATAATTTTATCTCCTTTTTTCCGCAAGCTTCCCATCTCATTCCTGAAATGATTACATAGAGCCTGATAAATATTTTCACATTCATCTGTTTTTCGAAACTATAATGCTTGTTATAAACACAATATTCAGTTCGCCCCTTTCAGGGTCGTATGTTCATAGCTAATGTTTTCTATAAACATGGGACTCCGAAGGAGTCCAACAATGGCACTAGGGAGCTTCGGTATTGTGTAACTTTAAAATAGGCTCTATGTAAAAAAATAAAAACCATCAGATGTTGATGGTTTTTATCAAATAAAATTCCTGACGAGATTAGTTTTCCTTTGCTTTTTTCTTAAAGTATCTTCTCAGCAGGAGGCTATGTTTCAGCGCTTCCATATTCTCATCTAATCCCGCAGATGCCTTTTTAATGTTAAGCATGCTCTGTTGTACCTCTGATGCGAATGCGGTATCTGTGAGCAGCATATTTACTGTACCATTCCCCGAATTTGCATGCTGTACTGTAACGGATAGCTGGCTAGAAGTTTTGTTGAGTTCAACAGAAGCATCTTTCAATTTGTTAATCATATACCCTATATTATGACTTACGGAAGTGTCGTATAATATTGTTTCAAATGCGCCATTGCCATGCTGTATCTGTGCGGTAATCTGCTGCAGAGAAGTACTTACCGCTAAAACCTTATTTGAAGCTGCATCCAGGTTATTGAAAGACCGTTTAAGACTATTAGCCATAGCAGGATCTTTATAAAGGGCTTGAACGGTGCCATCCTTTGAGTTAAGATCAGAGGTAAGCGTTTTTAGATTTTCGGTGATTTCTTTTATGTTTTCATTGGATACATTGAGTGTTTGCATCACCATATCTGTATTTAAAGGATTATGAGATAGAATAGTATCATTTTCATGGATAGGTTCACCTCCATTTTTATAGGTCACTATATTGATGATCTTATCGCCCATCAATCCGTCAGAAGCAATGGAAGCAATTGCACTCCTGGTAATAAATGTCTTTTTACTATTTTCTATCTGTAAGTCTACTTGCACCAAAGTATCATTTATCAGTTTTATAGACTTTACGATACCTACATTCACCCCGTTAAACCTAACGTTACTCCCCGTTTTCAGGCCTGAAGCATTTGTAAACCGGGCAGTAAGGCCAAATGTCTTGCTAAACATCTGGTTTTTTGAACCTACCTGGAATATGCCAAAAATGAAAAGCACTATGCCAATCAAGACGAAAAGGCCAAGCAGTATATTTTTTCTAACCGATTTATCCATTTTAAATAAGAATTATTGTTTGAAAAATTTTTTTATATCAGGGTCATTTGTTTTTATCAACTCCTCATAAGGCCCTTGCATGTATGCGATACCATCTTTTAAAAAAACAATCTGGTTGGCAGCTTTTCTTGCCAGGTCAATATCATGAGTAATAATAACCGCTGTAGTTTTATATTTCTGTTGTATTTCGAGTATCAGGTGTGTTATTTCTTCAGAGGTAATAGGATCCAGGCCAGTAGTAGGCTCATCATACAAAACAATTTCAGGTTTTAATATAAGGCTCCGGGCTATACCTATTCTTTTTCTCATACCACCAGACAGTTCAGACGGCATCAGGTCTATTGCATTTTCGAGCCCAACATTTTTTAAAGCCTCTCTTACCAGTTCTTCAATATTGCCAACCTGTTTCTTTGTGTGTGTTCTGCGCAACGGAAATGCAAGATTTTCCCGTACCGTCATAGAATCATATAACGCACTGCTTTGAAATACAAACCCTATCCGGGTACGCAGTTCGTCCAGCTCCTAGTGATTTAATTTGGAAATGTCCTGCCCGAAAACACGCAATGTACCCCCATCAGGTTTTACCAATCCTATAATACATTTAATTAAGATTGTTTTCCCTATGCCTGATTTACCCATCACCACCATATTCTGGCCGGAATAAATGGTAAGGTTAAAATCCCTCAATACCACATTGCTGCCAAATGCTTTTTGCAAATGCTCAATTTCAATAACCGGGTTTAACGCCGCTACCCGTATATTGGTATCATTATTTTTTGTCAGTAATTCCATTGTTTATAAATATCCAAGCATGGCTGAAACTCGGGTTACAACCATATCAATAACAATAACGCTTAGCATAGCGACTACGACAGATGCATTGGCAGCCTGCCCTACTCCCTCTGTCCCTTTTTTTGAATTATATCCTTTGGTACAACCCACAAGCCCTATCGCAAACCCGAAAAAAAATGTTTTAATGAAAGAAGGTATAATGTCTTTAAAAGCCAATGTTTCAAAAACCCTGTTGAAAAAGAATTGAAGGTTTACCTGGTCAGTAATGTTGGCGCCGGTATAAGCCCCAAAAAGAGCAATGGTTACCGCATATACCGTAAGCATCGGTATCATGATTGTAGTAGCCATAATGCGGGTTGCTATCAGGTATTTAAACGGGTTTGTGCCTGATACCTCCATAGCATCAATCTGCTCCGTTACTTTCATGGATCCCAGCTCTGCGCTAATGCCAGAGCCTATTTTACCTGCACATATAAGAGCAGTCACCAGCGGGCCTATTTCGCGTACTATAGAAACAGATGACATGGCCGGCAAAAAAGAGCCTGCACCAAACTCTACCAATGTAGGCCTTGATTGCATTACCAGCACTAACCCTAAAATAAAAGCAGTGATCCCTACAAGCGTGAAAGACTTTATACCAATCTCATAGCATTGGTTCAGCACCTCCCTAAATTCATAAGGGGGCTTAATACCTTCCCGGAAAACAGCCACATTAAACCGTGCCAGTTCTGCTACCCCTTCCAGGAACGAATCCAGTCCTTTAGAGAACAATACATTTTTATCTGATTTTTCCTGTTTCATATTTTTTGTAAACATAGATTCATTAAGCAGCGTGGAATATGACTGATGTCATTTTATATCTTGATTGTTATCACATCGGTAAGGAGTCTTTCGTAAGTATTGATAAATGCCATGCCGTGAAGAATTATTATATGGCACAGATTATCCAAAGGAACTCTTTTTCAACATCCTGATAAAACTGACAAAACTCATCTTACGGGTTGACAGGCATTAGCTTCTGCCTTCGTACACCATGTTACTTTTGAAAAAAAAGTTCATGGAACCAAAATTTATTGCGGGCGATAAAGTAAGGTTGATCTCTGGCGGCCCTGACATGACTATAAGAGGGATACACTTTGATGTGCTTGCCAATCAATATGATAACAACATGTTTGATTGTATTTGGTTTGAAAAAACCAATGAAGGAAAACGGGAAGTGCATTACTGCCCCTTTTATTCAAACGAGTTAATAAAACTAGAAGATGCAGCCAGTTGTTAAAGATTTTACCCCGGTAGGTTCAAAAGAGGAAATGGTTTTCCTGGAAGGGCCACATTCCAGGTGGAGAGAATTATTATTTGTAGTTGGTGTGTTTAAGGAGTTTGTGTATGGCTTTCGTAAACTACATTTCATAGGACCATGTGTTACCGTATTTGGATCGGCGAGGTATACAGAAGATCAGCCTTATTATGCTATAGCAAGGCAGATGGGCAGTGAAATAGCTAAGCTGGGATTCACAGTTATTACCGGTGGCGGCCCTGGCATTATGGAAGCAGCAAACAGGGGCGCAAAAGAAGCGGGCGGCCGCTCCATAGGCTGTAATATAGTATTACCCAAAGAGCAAAAGCCCAATAAATATCTCGACCGCTGGGTAAATATCGATTATTTCTTTATTAGGAAAGTGTTGCTGACGAAGTATTCCTATGCATTTGTGGTGATGCCCGGCGGATATGGTACTACGGACGAATTTTTTGAAGCTATGACCCTTATACAAACCGGCAAAACGCTGCGATTCCCAATTATATTGATGGGGAAGGCCTATCATGAAGAGTTGTTTAAATACATAGAGCATATGATCAGTGAAAAAACAATCAGCCCTGAAGATGCAAACCTGTTCCTGTTTACAGACTCGATAGAAGAAGCGATCAATCACATAAAAAAGTACGCTATACAGGGTTTTGGATTAAAGAAAAGAAGAAGGATGCAACCATTTCGGTTATTGGGTGAGCATAAATAATCTCAGAAATAATAAATTAATCACGATAAAAAGAAAAAACATGAAAATCGTTACCTGCCTCGACTATTCTTCTTTTACAGAAGAAGTACTGACTACAATAAAATCATTTATAAGCTCTATTAGTAATCCACAGATAACAGTGCTGCATATAATAGACCAGCAACTGTTTTATCCTGTTACCGGATATGAAATTCCATTGGGCGAAGACATTGAAAAAAATAGCGCCGAACTGCAGGAATTATGCATTAAATACCTGGGCAATTCCATCAATTATATTGCTGCATATGGCATCCCTGCATTGAAAGCGGATGAAATGCTTGCCGGAATGGATTATGACCTGCTGATTGCAGGCAGCCATAGCCGCCACGATTTAGGCTCCCGGCTTGTAGGCAGCTTTGCGGAACATTTATTAAGAAACAGTACCAAACCCATATTAATCATTCCTTAAAAAATACAACTATGAAAACTTCAGGAAAATACTTGCTTTTTGCTATCCTGGTCTTTGTTGGTATTAATAATGCTTATCCCAGAAAAGTACACAATAAGCATTATAAATTCACAATCACCCTACCTGATAGTATGATGGAAATACAAGACAGTTTTAATGCGGTGGCAGGCCAGTTGTATTATGACACTACAAATGGCATTTTACTCCTGGTTTCTGCCCGTGAAAGCAAATTTAAATCAGTAAAGGACTATGTCGACTGCTCCAAAGAACAACTGGAACAGCAACTCCGAAATGATTATGGAGATTCTACACTTACACTAATCAGTTGCGATATACCGGAATACTATCCTAAAAAGACGACAAAGCTGCATTTCAGAGTATCTATACTTCCTTACGGTTTTAATACCTATACCATATACTTTATCCATCACAAGCATAAGGATATACAATTTTCATTTACCTATAAAAAAGAAAAAGAGCAATCCATCCAACACAACATAAAATATATTATGCGAACTTTATATTTGCATTAATGAAACCCCTGTTAAAAATAATTGCTTCCGTTTTATTATTTATCAATGGCATCGGCGCTATAATTGGTGGTTATAATTTGCTTACCGCGCCTGACGGTACCAATATAGGGTTAACACTCCAGATGCTGAAGTATTCCCCTTTTGATGACTACTTTATTCCCGGCCTTATTCTTTTTATTATCAATGGTTTGTTTAGTTTTTTTGTTTTTATCATGCTGTTTATAAGATATCGGCACTATGCGTGGTACATTATCGCCCAGGGAATAGTACTCACTTGCTGGATAATGGTGCAGGTAATCATGCTGAAAATATTCGTAATACTACATCTCGTTATGGGATTAACGGGCATCCTACTAATCATTACAGGCTGGGGATTGACCCGAATACATCGCTCGGAACTAAAAGAAAGGTATTAATACCGAATGGACTTTAAAAACACACTACGCATATCTACCTAAGCCAATGAAGTTAGAAGATATAATAAACTTAACACCTGATGAAACTCCCAAAAAAGAGTCATACAAAAGAAAAATCAGAGCGAACAATGCATAGAATAGGGCTGCAAATCGCAGCTTTTTTTATTTGTATATTGCCGAAAAGTTTCTATATGGATAAGACGAAAAAAATTCTAAATATTGCAACGGGAATAAGCATTGTTATTTGTTCAATTAGCTTATTCATATTTTCAATCCAAGGAAATACTGCTCATGCGCAAATTCCCACACCAAATGGTTTTCAGGTTGTTGGGGTTTTAAATGGGGGCGTAGGTGTTTATGATGTGATCGGGTTTAACCCGAAAACGGGAGAGACTAAAATATTAGGCAAAGGGCATTATTAATCTTTGTTGGTATAAAACCCCCACCTTTTACCGGGAGTATAGATTTCTTTTAAAAAAGGCGATAGATATCTTTATAATATTGTGTTGAATCGCCTGTAGCAACTACAGGCATATATACCACAAATACAGGTACTTTCTTATCTAGATTTACCGGGATGGGGTCCTGGTTTTTAACGCAGGCTTTCAGGAAATTACTGTCCAGCTTATTGTTTAAGAGATAATTACCTAACTCTATCGGCTTTTCTACCCGTATGCAGCCGTGGCTCAGAAACCTGGTATCTTTCAAAAAGGCAATCTTAAAATTAGTATCATGCAGGTACACATTGAATGGGTCTGTAAGATTAAATTTTATAACACCCAATGAATTATCACAACCTGTGCATTGCCGGAAGGTGTAAGGAAAATTACTGCGTGTGTAGCCCGCCCAATTAAGGTTATAGGGATTTAGCGGTTTGCCATTGCTGCCAATAACCTCCATATGCATACTCTCTAAGGAGGCAAGCGATTTTTTAAAATGAGGCAGCAGTTCTTTAACGCCAATATCCCGGGGCACATTCCAGTATGGGTATAGTACCACTTGGTAACACCAGGTAGAAAACCGTGGTGATTTTGTAGACAGCTTACCTACAACTACTTTCATTTGCAATTTCATACTGTCTTGTTCATAGTATTGTAAAGTGACGGATGGAATATTCACCACAATGAATTTTTCAAAATGGAAATGATGTATCCAGCGATACAAATTCAGGCAAGACCGCAACTGATTTGACAGGTGTGTATTATTTATTGCTATCTGTTTTGCCAGTTCCAGCTTCAGTAATGAATATTCTTTTTCACCGGGTTCTAAGGAGGTAAGCATGCTACTTAATGCTGCAGCAGAGTTAACCTGTACTATTTTATCCAGCAAATAGCCTTCATCAGCAACCGCATATTTACCGGAAATCTCATCATTTTTGATCCAGCTATTAATAGCTGCCCCCTGGTACACATCTTTACAATAAGCAATGACGGCATCCGTAAATATCCTGTCTTGTTTCATTAATTCAAGCGAATCTTTCGGAATGCTGCTGGCCTTTATTTCCGGATAATGATACTTCTCTTTGTTAAGCCCCAGATACCTGGCACCGTCTACCCTATCCAGAAAAGAATTTCTTATCGCTATAGATGCTTCAGTCCCAGTATACCAGCATATCTGTGGATGAAGGCTATAAAATTTATTAACTAAATTGGGATAAAGCAGGCCGGCATTATTTTGCCCCTTTACTGTTGGCTTAGGTAAGGCAGTATAGTAAATACTGGCCAAACATACTGTAAGCAATAAACACTTAATTCTCCCGATTACCATATAAAACCTCATATTTATATCCCTTTTATCATTCTTCCGAATCTCTGGTGATAAGCCTTTTCCAATGTCTCCCTGTGATCAGGATGGGCGATTCCTGTTAGTAAGCAGGCGCGTTGCTCCAGGTTTTTTCCATACAGGTTCACGATGCCATATTCTGTAGCTACATAATGTATATGCCCCCTTGTAGTAACCACACCCGCACCTTCCTTTAAATGAGGCACAATACGTGAAACGCCTTTATTGGTAACTGATGGAATAGCTATTATTGGCTTGCCGCCCTCTGATAATGCAGCGCCACGCATAAAATCCATTTGCCCGCCAATGCCGGAATATTGATAAGTGCCAATGGAATCTGCACAAACCTGGCCGGTAATATCTATTTCTATGGCGCTATTAATAGCCACTACCTTAGGATTTTTACGGATTACATCCACATCATTTACATAAGCCACATCCATACAATTCACATAGGGATTATTATCGGCAAAATCATATACCTTACGGGTACCCAAAATAAATGAGCTCACTATCTTACCACATCCTACTTTTTTTAAAGCATTGGTGACCACGCCTTTTTCTACCAAAGGGATCAAGCCATCAGAAAACATTTCCGTATGCACTCCCAGGTTTTTATGATTGCCCAATGAACCTAATATTGCGTTGGGTATAGCCCCTATACCCATTTGCAATGTGGCGCCATCCTCAATAAGTGAGGCCACCTGGTAGCCAATTTTATCTGTGACCGGATCTGCCTTGGCAGCATAATCCACTTCAAACAGTTCTGCCTCCTCCCATACCATAGCATCAAAGCGGGAAACATGCACAATACCCTCGCCCAGCACCCTCGGCATACGCGGATTTACCTGCGCTATAATTTTTTTAGCATTTCTTACTGCGCTTATCGCCACATCAGCCGATGTGCCCAGGGTACAATACCCATGCGCGTCTGGCGGCGATACGTGCAGTAAAGCCACATCGAGCGGTAAATATCCTTTGTTGAATAATTGAGGTATCTCGCTCAGAAAAACAGGCACATAACCCCCATGTTCAGAATTAACCCATCCCCTGGCGTTTTCTGATACAAACAAGGAATTAAAATAAAAGCTATCCAGTACTTCAGGGTGATCCCAGTCCATTTTTCCATAAGTGCTGATAGATACCAGTTCCACATCTTTTATAGTCCCGGCACGCTTTAATAGTGCATCAATTAATTTCAAAGGTGTCGCGGCACTGCCGTGAATAAACACCCTATTGCCACTTTTTACAAGTAACACTGCATCCTCGGCTGTTGTATAACCTATTTCCATTTTTAAATAATTGTATTTTTGTGGCAGGTAAATGCTCGCTTATTCTATTCCAAGACCAATAGTCTGGTGAAGATTTGGGATCGTGACATTGCGGAACCCTTTTCTTATGAGCCGTTCAGAAAAGGCTTGCTGGGCTTCATAATCGCCATGCACCAGGAAAAGTTCCCGTACCTGTCTTGGGTCCTGGCATCCCAGCCACTGGCACAAATCCTCATAATCGCCATGGGCGCTGAGTGTCGCAATCTCCGCTATTTCTGCTTTTACTACGAACTCTTTGCTGAATATCTTCACCACATCAGGATGGTTTTTTAATCTCCCTCCCAATGACAGCGGCTCACAATAACCGGTAAATAATATAGTATTCCTCCTATCAGAAATATTATTGGCAATATGGTGCTTTACCCTTCCCGCTTCTGCCATACCTGAGGCAGATATAATGACACAAGGCTCTTCTTTATCGTTCAGCTTTATAGAATCTTCTACTGATTCTGTATATTTTAATCCTTTGAAAGAAAATATATCCTCTTCTTTACTCAAAAGATGCTGCACTTCAGAATTGTAATAACCGGGGTACTTTTTTACAGTCTCGGTTATTTTGATAGATAGCGGGCTATCTACATAATAATCCAGGTCGGGTAAACGGTTTTCCATTTCCAGCCGGTTGAGCATGAATAATAGCTCCTGTGTGCGGCCCATACTAAAAGCAGGTATGATCAGCTTACCTTTTTTCCCATGCAGCCTGTTGCCATAAGTTGATTCTAATATGATGAAATCAGCTTGTGGAAAGGCTTGCGGGGAACGCAGTATCATATTGTGATAACGCCCCACATCTCCGCTAAAAGTGAGCCTGATATCTTTTCCATTCTCTTTTATTTTGAGATTGATGGCTGCGCTGCCAAGTATATGCCCACAATCGGTGAACATCAAGTCAAGGCCATTTTCTATTTTATAATGTTCATTATAAGGTATGGTTTCAAATAAAGGAAACACAGCGGCTGCATCTTCTTCGGTATACAGGGGTTCATATAATGGTTTATTTTCCATGCCCCTATGCTTGTTCACATATCTCAGGTCATCCTCTTGTATTTTTGCCGAATCTATCAACAATATTTTTGCGAGGCTTGCCGTAGCGGGTGTACAAAAGATTTTCCCTTTATAGCCCTCCTTTACCAGTTTCGGCAATAAACCGATATGATCAATATGAGCGTGAGAAATGATTACATGATCTATTTCCGCAGGTACAAATCCCCATTCGCTATTCAATGTAGTTGTATCCTTCCCCATTCCCTGGAACATGCCACAATCCAGCAGTATTTTTTTGTCGGGCTTAATATGGAGAATGTGCTTTGAGCCGGTAACAGTGCGGGCAGCCCCATGAAATGATATTTGCATAAATCAATTCTTGTTTATTGGCCAAAGGTATGTGCACACTTTTGGCATGGGAATGACACAAAATAGTTATATAAATGATCTACGTCATTTTATTGTGAAAATGATTGGGTGAATTTTGGGATTCAAACAAGGCATTTTTAAAATGCCTATAGAGTGATAATGCGAATCACAAAATACTTGTATTCACTGCGTATAATAAAAAAACAAAAATCATTGTCTATGAAAAAGATATTACTGTTAATTGATGCATTAAATTTCAAGACAGAAACATTGAATTTTGCTGCGTATATAGCCAGTCAAGGAGCATCCAAATTGGTGGGCGTATTTATAGAACCACAGGAACTGCAGGCAAGCCCCACGATAAAATCTATAGGAGGCCATTTATATGTTGAGGAGATTACTCAAAGTGTTGAAGAACGTAAAGAAGAAGACACTCTGATACAAAAAAACATACACCTTTATAAAGAAGCGTGTTTGCAAAGAGAGGTATGCGCCTCTATACATCAGTACAAAAAGGACACATTGAAAAATATTGTTCACGAAACAAGATATGCGGATCTTGTGATTGTAGACCCAGCTCTTTCGCTTACAAGCGACAAGAATATACCCTCAAAACTGGCAACGGAAATCCTGGCAAATGCAGAATGCCCTGTATTGATTGCGCCCGAATATTTTGAACAAATAGACGAGGTGATTTTCGCTTTTGACGGTAGTAAGGGAGCTGCTTTTGCTATAAAACAATTTTATTACCAGCTGCACGAATTAGCTGATAAAAAAATAACCATAGTACATATAAACGAAGGGGCTATAAATGGCAGGCAAGCCATACAAAAATCAAACTTTAAAGAATGGCTGGATATGCATTTTGCAAACATTTCATTTTTAGAGCTTAGCGGAAATCCTAGTGATCTATTGTTTAAGTATTTCCTGGAAAATAATGCTGATAATAATAAATTGCTGGTAATGGGTGCATTTGGAAGAAGTGTGTTATCCTCATTTTTTAAACCGAGTACAGCAAACCTGATAATGAAAGCTGTGGATATACCCATTTTTATTACCCATTACTAAACCATTCTTATAGCCGGAGTATCATTCATTCCCGGATTTTAAAACCGCATCATTTTTTAATCAAATTTATATTAAAGTAAAATCAGTGTTTATAGGTTGGAAATCCTTTGAATTATAGTTTTAAGGACTAAAGCAGCTCCCTTACTAC